>ODAJ012191558.1_pt1 | contig 128552 bp, 100 predicted proteins | sample 1539241 | NCBI WGS metagenome assembly ODAJ01 (sample SAMN02144231, study PRJEB22623) | gut metagenome | biome: sheep rumen | host: Ovis aries | place: New Zealand | reverse complement strand
CGTTTTCCAAGCGTAAAAACCAGTTGTTGAGCAGCCAAAATAGCACCAAAATCCTATTGGCATTTTTGCAAGCGCCTTAGAGCGTTGTTAGAAGCGTATTTTGAAAAATATTTTTCCGAAAAGTGCCATTTTAGGCTAAAAATCGCGGCTTTTTAAAATGCGACTTCGTATTGATAACTTGTAACTTTTCCTGACGAGGAGGTTGCCATCGAGTCTTTGACAAGTCTGATATCCTCTGAAAAACCGCGGCCTCCGGTACCATGGCCGCCCTATAATACGAACCCTGATAAAACAAAGTTTCACACATGAATAAAAAACTCCTACAAACACTCAACAACGCCCTTGAGCGCACCAAAACCACCCACTACGCTCCGGTCACCATCGATGCCCTCCAGGCCCGCCTCAGCGAGGAACTGGACTGGCTGGACGCCTGCCCCGGCCGCGAGTGCCTCATCCTCCTCCTGCAGGAGCTGGCCGCGAAGATGCGCAGCGCCCGCATCGTGGTCAGCCCCGGCTACAGCTTTCTTCCCGATTCCTACCTCCTTTCCCTGACCGGAGTGACCAAAGTCAACCCGGTGGAGTGGGATCTGCCCTTCGGCCGTTTCACTAAGTCCGTCCACAACGGTGCCGAGATTCCTTTCGAGGCTGGTACTGGATGCCTTGAAGTAGCCCGCAAAGTCCTCTCAGGCCGCGAGAGCGAGATGGTCATCGAAACGGAGCCTGGCCTCTTTGAAATCACCTTCCTGGATGGGACGGAACTCCAAAATGTCAAGCTCCGCATCACCACCTACGCTGCACTGGACCAGTTCAGCCACACGCTCAAAGACGGCTGGCACCCGCTGGACGAAGTTACGCTCCGGCTCTTCAGCCGCGGGGCCACCGACGGAGCCATCTTCTTCGAATCCGACAAGATGCGTGAATGGCTCTTTGACTTCGGCCCGGAATCCATGTCCGACCTGGTCCTCCTGAACGCCCTCTACTGGCCCGGCCGAATCGAACTCTTCCCGGAAATCCTTCGCCGGAAGCAGAGCGGAGACTACGGAAAAGAATACCGCGACACCTATGGAATCCCAGTCTATCAGGAACAGACTTCTGACCCCAACCTTGCCCCGAAGGGCCACTTCATCGGCCGCACCATGATGGCGGTCGAGGCCCTGTGGCCCTACCGGAACAAAACCAAATTGAAATGATGAAATCCGTCAAAGACATCTCTTGGGAGTGCGGAAAAGGATGGTGGCCGATGATCGAGAAAGTCGCGTCGGCCATTGATTCCTATAACGCGGCCAACCCGGGAAGCCCCATTGAGGTCAGCCAGATCAAGCAGAAGTTTGGTGGCCTTCGAATCTACTGCTATAACGCACCAGAGGATATCAGACAACTCATAGACCTGGCCGTGAACGCATCCTGGCACACCTGCGAGAAGTGCGGCTCCATCACCGGCGTCACCACCAACCTGGAAGGTTACCGGCTCACCCTCTGCCCGGATTGCCGCAAGGAAATCAAACAGAGGGGCATTACAAAACGAAAAATAACACTGCATCGCCATGAAAAAGATAATGTCAACATCAATGAGCTCAGCCAAGAAGGTATATCTTGACTACCGCATTCCCAAGAACAGCGGAAGCCGCCCTTCCGACTTCTACAACGAGCAAGTCCGTGCCGGACATCCCTGCGAACTCTTCCAACTGGAAGACGGTTCTTATCTCTGTAGAGTGTATTCATAAGGCAGTTTAACAGAACGAATATGATTATTATTGACAAAAAGATTGTGCAAGACACTTTAGGCAAAGTCCTTGACAAGGAGTTTTTTATCGCCATTGACAAGAGAGATATTCAAGACCTATTTGGAAAGGATCCTCAAATACGAATGATTCAGGTCGCTGCCAATTCTTTCAACGAACTAATTCCCCTTGTTAACCATGACTTTGAATCCATCGGTGACCTCCCAGACAAAATCCTCGTAGTTTATGTTTGTATGGATCTGAAGATGAGCGATCTTGCGCTGCTAGAAGATATCACCAGGTCCGCAAGTCATTTCCGACGGGCCATAATCTTTGATAATAGTTCGCGTTGGAAATTCATAGTCTATTATTTTTTTTGAATAAGGCAAAACCGATTGAATCCAATAATCAATCACAAACATCATGAAAAAGATCATCATCACCATCACCTTGATGCTGACCAGCTTCGTTATCGCTGCTGCTCAAAGCACCAATCCGCTGAATTACAGCGGCCGAATGTATGTTGAGGCCATTGAGATCATCGCTACACCTCGATATGTATCCTATGAGGACCACGCCATCCTGTCCCAGCAGATGCGAATTCCATCAGTCGAAATCACCAAGATTGACATGGACTTTGAGAAAGGCATCGTAATCGCCAAGGAAATCGAGATGAAGATCAAGGTCAACGGTTGTAAGAAATACGATACCGACCGCGGCTGGGTGGTTGTCGTCTATGTGGATCTGGTCAACGAAGGCGATAAGGCCGAACTCGTCTGGCCAGAATTCGGCAAACCCTTCTTCCAGCAGATCACCAAGACCGACGATGGCGTCAAGATTGCCCGCATGGTCCTGTCCAGCAAGCCCTATGTGGCCGATGAGTCAGAGGCGTTGAGAGATATGCTGATGGGGCTCGGGACGATGTAATTGCGGGTTCGATTCCTTCCAAAGGCACTAACTTTGTTTCACTAAACTAGTGTAACATTACTGAAACATTTCGCGAAAAAGGCCTAAAAAACGGCAAAAACAAAAACGCAACAACTTGATATTTAAGTAGTTGCGTTTTTGGCGTGCCTCGGGCGGGAGCTAAATAACTGGTGGCTATCGTGTATTCTTGGTGGCTATCGAACAATTTGTCTATCAAGTGGTTGAATAATACCAGCGGTGTATTCAAATAATGAGCGGAAAAAGTGACCGAAAGTAACCAAATTTCAAGAAAGGTGACCAAATCACCATTTCGTCGCACCGTTGTCGCACCTGTTCTTTGGAGATATGGAGAAATGTGTCTATCTTCACAATAACAAAAGGATTTAAGCTTATATGGGCGCAATATTCTCTATTCTCTTATGGGCTTGGATAGCGGTTATCACAACCATCTTCTTGACCTTGATTGTCTCATTGTTTTCTCTCATTGGGAATAACGAGGGGCGAAGAAGGCGACTGCTCCGAGCAGTTATTGGGACGCCGGTTGCCATATTGTCGTTTCTGGTGTCCTTGTTTGTCTTAAACATTGGATTGACGGCGTTGACAAAGACAGATAACGGAATTGGCGATTATTACTATGTCCCACTCAAGAATGGATACAGATTATCATTCATAGACGCTTTGGAGTTAAGTGGCTATATAGAAAGAAAGGACAAGACCATTTTGGACAATGTTACTGAAATCCAAATGAATGACGAAAAGGTTTATGCCCATACCAGCTCATCTTACTATGTTCTGGATACAAGCACGCACCAATTGACCGAGTTTTCCTCGCCCTCCGATGAGATTGATTTGGTTTCCGCCGAAGTCTTCTATAATATGCGATATCGCGAAATGAACAGGATCGGTTGGATTGTCATCGCGCTCATCAGTTTAGCCGTGTCAACAAGTTTGACACGGGTCGTCTTCAAATTCATCCGATAGAACGAAAGAAGAGAGACGGCGGGGCTTCCATCTTGATTGTGTTTCTCAAAAAGTGACCAAAAGTGACCAAATTTGGGGGATACAAAAAACAAGACTTTGTAAAGTGTTTGAAAATCAACAACTTACAAAGTCTTGTTGTGCCTCGGGCGGGAATCGAACCCGCACGGCCGTTTCGGGCCAAGGGATTTTCTTACCACTATGGCTTTCGCCACCATTACTGTTTGTGGTCCGGACTATTCCTTCACCATTGAGTCTTGCTCTTTAGGTGTGCCGTGTCTAGTCTCTGCACCTTCCTTTAACTTAAAGGCTTGGCTCAAGATTGCCTTCAGCATTACCTGTTAAGGTTTCCTTGAATTTACGGCATTCTACATCTCTCTTTTCAGAGAGTGCACTCAAATGTGCTCTTCCTCGATAATTATCTGTTAGTGCATGGCAGTTAGGGCATAGTAGTTTCAAATTCTCTAATCTATTGTCCGTATTGTTCCCATTAAGATGATGTATTTCCAATGGAATTGATTGTCCCTGCCAGTCAGAAAGATTGCAATTCTCGCAATACTGGATACCGGTAATCTTCTTATACCGTTCCCTAAGTCTCCAGGAACAACGGTAGTCAGAGTCTTTTTTAAAAATGTCGGAATCTTTAAGCTCAACCTTAGGTTTAAATTTGAGTCCTACATTCCATCCTTGTCCAGTAAAATGCGACGTGTCCAATTCATATTTTTCAATAAGATGATGAATTGTTTTGTAGTTTCCCCCAACAGGGCGTAAACCAAGTTGACGAAGAACGCTTGCAATGGATTTGCTCTTATCTACAGCAACCCTAATATCGTTTTCTGAATACTTTACCTTCATAGCAGAGGCAAAGTTAATGTTTGCCATTGAGTCTTACAAATAATTATTTCAAAGAACGTGTCTAAGTCCCTCGTGTCTACCATTCCACCACCAAGGCGTTGGTGCGGACTGCAAAGATAGTAAATAAAATGGAAATATCGTTGCAGGTTATGAGGCAAATCGTTACTGGTCATGGGGGGAGTGTCGCAGGTGCGGGTGATGGGCGTTGCAGGTGGAGGGAGAAAACGTCGCAGGTCTGTGTTTTTGGGCCGAACTGCGACGTAAATCGGCATTGAGGGCAAAAAAGTGTCGCAGGTCAGCCGTTATTTGCAGACATGCGACATTTTGCTAAGTCACCTGCGACGGCCTGTGCCGTTACCTGCGACACTTTGCTAAGCCACCTGCGACGCACACCCTTGCCCAGGGGTGCACACGCTGCCACAACCACGGCTACCCCGGCAGCCTCAGCCGAAGCCAAAGCCAAAGCCACTGCCAAAGCCACAACCACAGCCAGCCACCCCCTACAACTTCTCCGCAACCTTGGCCAGCCAGGGGGCGCCGAGCTGCTTCACGGCGCCGTCCCACCAGCGGGTGGGGAGGATGTTGTGCCAGAACACTATGGCAGTGGCGCCGGTGGCAACGCGGTAGCGGGCGCGGGGACGCCGTGCCTTCACGGCCTTGACGATGGCGCGTGTAACCACGGAAGGCTTGGCCAGTATCTTGAGCGTGAATCCCTTGCGCATGACGGCGGCTTCCCTCAGTGCCGGGCCTTCGTAGGCAGTGCCAGTGGAGGATTTCTGAAGGTGGTCGGCGGCAATGATGCCCCAGTCCGTGCGGGTGGCGCCGGGTTCAATCAAGACCACATCCACTCCAAACGGCTTCATCTCCATCCTCAGGGTATCCGAGAACGCCTCCACGGCGTATTTTGACACGTGATACCAGCCGCCAAAGTACAGGCAGGCCTTGCCCGCCACGGAACTGATATTGATAATTCGGCCGGAACGGCGTTCACGCATATAAGGAAGAACCTTCTTGCAAAGGGCTGCAAGGCCGAAGAGATTCACCTCCATCTGGCGGCGGGCCTCCTCCAGCGGCACGGTCTCAATGGCCCCGAAAGAGCCGTAACCGGCGCAGTTCACAAGGATGTCCAGCGGCCCAGTAACGGCCAAGCATGCGTCTATGGACTCTTCGGACGTTACGTCCAGCGCCACGGGAGTGACTCCGAATTCCCGCAAGGGCTCCATGAGGGCTACGCGGCGGGCGGCCGCAAAAACGGTGTGCCCCAAGCGGGCAAGCTCTGCAGCCGCGTCATATCCTATTCCGCTGCTGGCTCCGGTAATCAAGATCTTCATATTCAGTAAATTAATGCTCCCGTGCCGGGTTTTTCAAAAGGCAGGGTTTCGGCCATAATGGATGCCGACTTTACCTCCGGAGCCGCGTAAACACCCGCGGTAGAAAGGGCAATCACCGCGGAAAGCATGCTTTCTTCAGGGTCTCCAAGCTCATAACCGTCCGTGGGATTATCTGTGGCGTTATAGTCGGCCGGAATGCCGAATGGCATGCTCCGGGTGACGCCGTCTCGGTCCGCGTATTTTGAGACAATCACGTAAATTCCCCATCCGGCCGTGGCCTTTTTGGCGGCAGCGATGTCAAGGTCCTTGGCCTCCTTGGACACGGCGTCGAACCATTCTACGGCGGGTATGAGGTAGCCGCCGCAGAATTTGCCGTAGGTGGTGCTTCCCACCAGGGTCACGTCCATATACGGAGCAAGGCCGCACAGAATCATCTCAGATGCCGATGCCGAATGTCCCGTGGTGATAGCCCACAGATGTTTGATGCCAGGATTTACTTCCAGGGAGTTAATTGTCTTTTTGCCTTCAGACGTCTCAACGTCCAAACTCTTGACAAATTTGGTTTCTGCGCCCATTGACGCCCCAAGGATGGAATTATAGACCTCCTGGATAAATACGGCGCCGGACTCCACAACATCCGTGGGGGCTATCATTGATGCCAGTGCAGTTGCGGTATTGACAGACCCTCCGGTATTGTAGCGGAGGTCCAGCACAAGCTCCTCTATGCCTTCGGCCTTGAACTTCCTGAATGCATCTTCCAAGGCCGAACTAGCATCGGGTGTGAAGCTTGTAAAGTGAAGATACCCAAGTTTTTTGCCTTTTACATCCAGGGTTTTAACCGTGTGGACCGGATTTGAGTACATCTGCACTGCGGTAAGTTTAATGGATCTTCCATCCCTCAGCCCAAGTTCCAGAGTGCCGGGATTATAGTAGAATTCCTCATTGAGGAAGTCGGCGTAATTGCTTATATTGATGGTTCCTCCGTTGAATGTGGTGATGATGTCTCCACGCTTTATGCCTGCCTTCTCAGCAGGAGAACCGGCATAAGTGTAGGTTACCACCATCCCAACTTCATCTTTTTCATTTTTGATGAGCACAAACTCAAGGCCGAAGGTTTTTCCGTTGCCGGTAATGGCGCTCTGGAACACGGAATAGTCTTCCATGAGCTCTGTCCATTTGTCAACTTCATTCCCGGAGCCGTCCTTATAGCGCAGTGACGCGACTTTTTTCACGGGGTCTTCACCATAAGACCACTTTGAAAGCCCAGACTTAACTTCATCGGCCCAAAGATAGTACACATTCATAATGTTGAATGCGAAGAAGTTGGGGTAGTAGTTGGCCGGGAGCTTAGTGGTGTCCGTGGAACTGGAAGATTCTTGAGGGACGGTTTTCCCGCATGCGACACATAAGACAAGCAGGCCGCCAAGAAGCAGCTTAAAAGTATTTTTTCTCATTTCTGTAAAGTGCCAAGAATATGAAAATCAGTATTGTAAACGCCCATAGCGAAGACCCGCCATAAGAGAGCAGCGGCAGCGGTATGCCGATTACCGGCATAAGCCCCACCGTCATGCCCACGTTGATGAAAAGATGCATGAATATGCACGCCGCCACGCAGTAGCCGTAAATGCGGGTGAACTTGCCGCGGCAGCGTTCGGCATCAAGGATGAGCCGGGCAATCAGGAACACATACAGCCCGATTACCACAAGGCATCCAAGGAAGCCCCATTCCTCGCCAACGGTGCAGAAGATAAAATCCGTGGACTGCTCCGGCACAAAGCCGAAGGTAGTTTGCGTACCCTTCAGGAAACCCTTTCCAAGAAGGCCGCCGGAGCCTATGGCAATCTTTGACTGGTTCACGTTGTAGCCAACTCCGGCGAGGTCTTCCTTGAGTCCCAGCAGAACCTCTATTCGGCCCCTCTGGTGAGGCTGGAGCACATTCTGGAACACAAAATCCGTGGAGAACACCATTATGGTTCCCGCAATGAAAACCCCGCAGCAAAGTGCCAGGAACTTGTCCTTGTACTTGTATGCCGCCCAGAGAACTGACGGCAGCGCGGCAACGGAAAGGCCGATAAGTACCCACACCGGTTTGATCCTGAGGACAAAGCCCCAGAAATAGTCCTGGGTTTCGTCTGCGCGGGGCACCCAGGGGCGCATTGCCAGCTTGTCCATCTGCCCCTGCACAAGGCTGCCAAGCCAATTGAGCAGGGAAGGGAACAGGGCCATGGCAAGCACGAAGCCTCCGCCTATGAGAAGCCTGTCCTTGAGGCGGGACGGCTGGCTGAATGCCGTGCACAGAACCAGAATCCCTATCATTACAAGGATGGTGGTGTAGGACCCCGCGGTGAGAGTCCCCACAAAGAGCATTATCACAAGGCCGATAGCCGCCAGCCACCAACCGGAAAGCCCCTCACGGTATAGCACAAAGATGAATCCGGCATACACAAGGGCGCTGCCGGTTTCGGATTCGGCCACAATCACAAGCATGGGAAGGCCGATTATTGCCGCCGCCAGAAGGAAGTCCCTCACACGGCTCATCTTGAACCACTGCTGGCTCATGACAAGCGACAGAAGCAGCGACGTTGTGATTTTGGAGACCTCTGCCGGCTGGAAGCGTATGGGTCCGAGGTCGAACCACGAATGTGAGCCCTTGACGTCCGAAGAAACGAATATCACCAGCACCAGAAGCCCCAGCACAAAGGCATAGAGCACCGGCGCGCTCCCCTCCCACAGCTGTGGCGGCAGTATCCAAAGGATGAGCCCCGCAAGGCCGAAGGATGTGAGTATCCACACAAACTGCTTGCCGGCGCGGGAACTCCAGTCCAGCATTGAGCCGACACTTGAGGTATGGGTGGCGGCATAGATGTTTACCCAGCCTATGATGACAAGCAGGAGGTAAGCGCCTATGACCCACCAGTCTACAGACTGCCGGAGCGTCTTTCTATGAGAACTGCCGTCAATCATGCTTTACCCTTGCCATTAAGTCGGCCTCCTTCATGCGCTTTTCAAGCGCGGGCCTTGAAGTTGAACCTGTGAGGTATTTTTCCACCATGAGGGACGCCATGGGAGCCGCGTAGGTGGCCCCGAAGCCGCCGTTTTCCACATACGCCGCAATGGCTATCTTGGGATTGTCCATGGGCGCGAAGCAAATAAACACGGAGTTGTCCGCGCCGCGTGGATTCTGCGCCGTGCCGGTTTTGCCGCAGATGTCAAGGGAGTCCACGTGGGCTATCCATGCCGTTCCTCCCATGCCAGGACCGGAATTCACGGCCCGCCACATGCCCTTTATGACCTTGGGGAACTGCAGGGTGTCCACAAGGGTGTACTGCCTTTCCTTGAAGCGCTGGTCCAACGGCACTCCGGGAGACTCCTTCACAATGTGCGGAATATAGTAGTATCCCCTGTTTGCTATTGTGGCACAGAGGTTTGCAAGGTGCATGGGCGTTGCCAGGATTTCTCCCTGGCCAATTGACAGCGAAATCACCGTAGTGGAATTCCACCTGCCCTTTCCGTAGGCCCTGTTGTAGGTTTTGGAAGACGGGATGCTGCCGGAAAGCTCCGCGGGGAAATCGCTTCCAAGTTTTCGGCCGAACCCAAAGCTCATCACCATCTCCCTCCAGTGGTCAAGGCCTTCGGCCACATTGTCGTATTCCCGGTTGTCCAGGATATTCTTGAGCACGTAGCAGTAGTAGGCGTTGCAGCTCATCATGATGGACTCTTCCATGTTGATTGGGCTCTTGTGCGCGTGGCAGCCAAGCTTGTGCCCTGCCCCAAAGTGGTAGCCCTGATGGCAGGGATACATCATCTCCGGCCTCAGGACGCCTTCTTCAAGGCCGATAAGCCCGTTCACAAGCTTGAACACGGAGCCCGGAGGGTAGGATGCCTGCACCGCCCTGTTGTACATGGGTTTGTATGGATTGGCCGAAATTTCCTCCCAGTGACGGCCGATATCGGCCAGCTGGGAAACGTCTATGCCGGGGGACGACACCAGCGCCAGAATCTCCCCTGTAGATGGCTCTATTGCCACTATTGAGCCCACCTTGTTTTGCATGAGCTCCTGCCCGTACTGCTGCAGGGCGGCGTCTATGGTGGTAACTATGTCGTGGCCGGGGATGGCTTCCTTGTCCTCCTGCCCGTCCTTGTAGGGCTGCTCAATCTGGTTGCGGGAGTTGCGGAGGTAGATGTGGTATCCCTTCTCTCCGCGAAGCTCCGTTTCACGGGCCGCCTCAATGCCGGTCATGCCGGCGTAGTCTCCGCTGCGGTATTCGCCGGGATGGCGGTCTATGTAGGCCTGGTTCACCTCGGATACGTATCCAAGGAGGTTTCCGCCAGCATTGAAGGGGTAGTCCCTGACGCTCCTGACCTGCCCTTTGAAGCCCGGGAAACGGTATTTTACTTCGTCAAAGCGCATATAAGTTTCGGCCGGGACCATGCGCATCATGGTGACGGACTGAAAGCCTATGGCAGAGCGCCTGCGGCTGTATTCCTTGAGTTTTCCCCTGATGAATTCCGGCGTCACGTCCAGAACCGTGGCAAGGGCCAGGGTGTCGAAGGCCTGAACCTCCCGGGGGCTCACAAGGATGTCGTAGGCCACCTTGTTTCCAACCAGGATGTCCCCGTTGCGGTCGTAGATGACCCCGCGGGTGGGATAGATGGTCTCGTAGACGGTGGAATTGCGGTCTGCGTCCTCTTTGTAGCGGTCTATCACCTGCAGGGAAAAGATTTTTGCCAGCAGTACAAGCGCCGTTACGCCAAGGCCGATAAGTAGCGGGATATGACGTTTCCCGTGCTCCATTTACTCTTGTGTTGTAAGCGCCCTGACAGTGAGGACAGAGAAGATGAGGCTCACCGCAAGCGAGGCGCCAAACCGCCCGGCGTTGAAGCCGAAGCTGCGGGCTCCGGCGGAATCGGCCCAGATGTAGATTACAAGGAAGATGGAAAGGCCTATTATAAGGGCCATGAGTACGGCTGTGAGGCCGTTGCGCCTTATGGAGAATGACTTGTTGCGGGCCAGAAGGTCTGCGCCGAAAACAATGGAGATAATCTTCTTGCGGGCAAAAGCCACCGGGATGAGCGCCAGTGCGTTGATTCCAAGGATGCCTTCCGACAGAAGGTCCACTCCAAGCCCGGTTGCGGCGGCAATGAGCATGGCTCCCGTGGTGCCTATCTCAAGAGGCAGGCACAGCACCATGGCGGGGAGCAGGGTGACCATTATCCACGGCGTGAAAGTGAAGTAGTTGCAAAGAAGCAGCTGTGCTATGAAAAGCAGCGCGTAAGCCGCCCAGAACCGGTTGTTTTTCATTTCTCAAAGCCCTCCACTTCGTCAAAGGAATCGTTGTGAACCACGGTTACGTAGCGTATGGCCTTGAACTCCTGGAAAAGGGTAACCTCAATTTCGTTGGTGGAGCCGTTGATTATCTTGGCCTTGCCGGCCGTTCCAAGCGGAATGTCCGGGGGAAATACCAGGGAGTGGCCGCTTGTGTACACGGTGTCTCCGGGATTGTACTTGTACTGGAGGGGAATCTCCTTGAGAACGGCTCCGTTTGAGCTTTTGCCGTCCCATACCAGCAGTCCGTTGCCGCCTTCGGTGCCAAGGCGGGCGCTGATTGAGATGTCCGCGTTCTGGAAAGAGAGGGCGTAGCTGAAATGGGCGCTCACGGCGTCTATGATGCCCACGGCACCGTCCCTTGTGATGATGCCGGATTTTTCACGGATGCCGTCTTCAAAGCCGCGGTTGAGGATAATGTAGTTGTGCTGTTTGGCACGGCTCATTTTCACAACCTCTGCGGGAATTACGGTGTAGCCGGGAAGGGAGGAGAGTTTCACGGTGTCTGCGCCTGAGCGGCGCACCATTTCCCTCAGGCGTATCACTTCTTCCATGAGAAGGTGATTGTCCTGGGCCAGGGAGTCGTTGGCGCTTTTGAGGGAGAAATAGTCGCGGACCTTCTCCGTGCTGCCCCACACAGCGCCCTTGACGGCGTTTCCGGCGTCTGCGATCCAGGTGCGCTGGGCCTCCGAGTTATGGCTCAGAAGATACAGACACGCGATCTCCAGTAAAATGAAGACCGCGATGTTCACTATTCCCGGTAGGACGCTGCGTTTAGGCATCTGTTATCTCATGAGGAAGGAGTAATTGTCTGTGTTCTTGAGGGCTATGCAGGTGCCGCGGGCAACAGCCTTCAGGGGATCTTCGGCCACGTGGAACGGGATGTTCACCTTATCAGAGAGCCTCTTGTCAAGGCCGCGTAGGAGGGCGCCGCCGCCGCTTAGGAAGATGCCGTTTTCAACGATGTCGGAGTAGAGCTCCGGGGGAGTCTGCTCCAGGACCTGCTGGATTGCGGCCTCAAGGCGGGCGATGGATTTGTCCAGGCAGTGGGCAATCTCCTGGTAGGGGATTACGGCCTCTGCGGGGTGGCCGGTCATGAGGTTGGGGCCGCGGACCACAAAGGGCTCGGGTTCTTCTCCGGGGAGCTGGGGGATAACGGCGCCAACCGCAATCTTGATTTTCTCCGCGGTGGTTTCACCAACCTTTATCACGTGCTGCTGCCTGAGGTAATTCTGAATATCTGCGGTGAAGACGTCTCCGGCAACGCGGATGGACTCCTGCTGGACAATGCCGCCAAGGGAGATGACTGCAATTTCCGTGGTGCCGCCTCCGATATCTACAACCATATTTCCTTTAGGGGCTTCAACATCCAGGCCGATACCAAGGGCTGCGGCCATGGGCTCGTAGATGAGGTACACGTCACGGCCGCCGGCGTGCTCCGAGGAGTCACGGACGGCCCTGATTTCCACTTCCGTGGAGCCTGAGGGAATGCCTACCACAAGCTTGATGTTGGGGGCAAAGAGGCTGCGGTGACGGGCGTTCACCTGTTTTATGAAGCCGCGGATCATCATTTCCGCTGCGTTGAAGTCTGCGATTACGCCGTCACGGAGCGGACGGACAGTCTTGATGCCGGGATTGGTTTTCTCATGCATGAGCTTGGCTTTCTGGCCAAGGGCTATGCATTTCCCGGTTTGGTTGTCTATGGCAACGATGGAGGGTTCGTCTAGCACAATCTGGTCATTCTGGAAAATGACGGTGTTGGCTGTCCCCAGGTCTATTGCCAATTCCTGACTTAAAAAGTTGAAAGCCATATGCTGGTAAGGGTCTTTTGCGTTTAACTTTCAAAATTACGAATAATTTTTTAGATTTGCATAAAGTATTTGTGCGCGTGGAAAGAAAAAGATTCGTCATAATTACGGCAGGCGGCATGGGCACCCGTATGGGCGCTGCCGTCCCCAAGCAGTTCCTGGAACTTGGAGGTAAGCCAATTCTTCGGCTTACCATAGAGAAGTTTTTGTCGGCAATCCCTGACATTCACATAATTACGGTGCTTCCGGAGGCCAATGTGACTTCCTGGCGCCAGTACTGCATCCGGGAAAATTTCAACTGCCCGCAGCGTCTTGTGAAGGGCGGATTCACCCGTTTCCACTCCGTGAGAAATGCGCTTCAGTATGTTCCGGACGGCGCCCTTGTTGCGGTGCAAGACGGCGTAAGGCCGCTGATTTCGGCCGGGGCCATAAAGAGGCTCTTTGAAGAGGCCGAATCCGTGGAGGCCCTTATTCCCGTGATGCCGGTTACAGATACCCTCAAGGTGCTGGAGAAAGACCCTTCCGGGAAACTTGTCCCCACCGGTGAAACCGCAGACCGCAGCCGCTTTTTCGGCGCCCAAACGCCCCAGATTTTCCGCTCCGAACTCCTTAAATCCGCTTATACCCAGGGGTTTGACACCTCATTCACGGACGACGCCTCCGTGGCCGAACGCTTCGGCATCCCCCTCACCTACACGGAAGGGGAGAAATACAACATAAAAATCACTACGCCGGAGGATTTGGCCCTGGCCGGTAAGTTACTGGATCTCAATTGATTATAACTTATCGGGTGCACTTGCAGGTGCACCCTGAAATGCGTAACCCGTTGTTTGTCAGATATTTAAGCGCCAACTGATGCAGCATCTTGAACTTCTTGCACCGGCTCGTACGGCCGAAATCGGCAAAGCCGCCATCGACTGCGGCGCAGATGCCGTGTACATTGCAGGGCCTGCGTTCGGAGCCCGCGCCGCGGCCGGAAACAGCATTGAGGATATCAGGGAACTGTGTTCCTACGCTCACCGCTTTGGCGTAAGGATTTACGCCACGGTTAATACAATCCTGTATGAAGATGAACTGAGGGCCGCCGAGGAACTGGTCCGGCAGCTTGCAAGTGCCGGCGTGGACGCCCTCATCGTGCAGGACCCTGCGGTCATTGAGATGGCTAGCGGAACCGGCATGGCGCTCCATGCTTCAACGCAGTGCGCCATAAGGACGCCGGAAAAGGCCCGGTTTGTGGAAAGCCTTGGATACGGCCGGATAGTCCTTGAGCGCCAGCTTTCCCTTGATGACATACGCGCAATACGCAAAGCCGTTTCGGCCGAAATTGAATTCTTCGTCCATGGCGCCCTCTGCGTTTGCTACAGCGGCCAGTGCTACCTGTCAGAATATCTTACGGGCCGAAGCGCCAACCGCGGGGAATGCGCCCAGGCGTGCCGAAGCCGCTACGACCTTCTGGACGGCAACGGGAAGGTGCTGGCGAGGGACAAAGCCCTTCTGTCCCTCAAGGACTACAACCTTCTTCACCGGCTTGAAGACCTTGCCGAAGCCGGGGTATGCTCGTTCAAGATTGAGGGCCGCCTCAAGAGCGAATCCTATGTGCGCAACGTTGTCACCGCATACAGCGAGGCCTTGAACGCCTTGGTCCAAAAACACCCGGAGAAATACTCCAGGGCATCGTTCGGCCGCATTTCCGGCGGCATTGCACCGGACCTTGAGAAGACATTCAACCGCGGGTACACAGACCTTTTCATTGACGGGAAGCGCGGAAAGTGGTCCTCCATGGACGTCCCCACATACATTGGGGAATACGCTGGAGAAGTTGCCCGCATTACCGCAGATGGAATAGTCCTGAAGTCTTCGGCCCTGGACCTTGCAAACGGAGACGGCTTTGCATTCCTCTCCGGCAACGAAATTGTCGGCTTCAGGGCCGATGTCGCCGAAGGTCTGAACCTCCGCTGCCGGGTCCCCGAAGAACTCCGGACAGGCACAAAGCTTTATCGGAATATAAGCGCCAAGTTTCAGAAAAGGCTGGAGGCTTCGGCCCCGGTGAGGGAGATCGGCGTATCGCTAAACGTGACGGTTTCCCCTGAATCCCTTACGGTTACGGCTATTTCTGAAGATGGCCGAAAAGTGACCAGGGAGTTTCCCGCAGGCACGGATTCGGCCCGGGACCGCTCCAGGATGCTGGAGATTATTCATGGGCAGCTTTCAAAACGAAGCGGGCACTACAGTTTTGAAGTGACCGGGCTGCAGGCATCTGACACCGTCCCCTTCATGGCGGCTTCCTTCCTCAACGGCATCCGGAGAGATATTGCCGGTGAGCTTGACGGAATGCCTGTGAATGCCATTGCGCTGAAAGCAGGTGCGGCGTCTTCGGCCGCATCCCCGGAAACACTGTCCTACAAGGCGAATGTGGCAAATTCCAAGGACCGGGAACTCTACTCTTCCCGCGGTGCCACCCAGATTGAAGACGCCTATGAGATTACTCGCAGGGCTGGTGCGGAACTAATGCGCAGCAAGTACTGCGTGCGCCATGAACTTGGCTTGTGCCCCAAACAAGGCAAATACAGGCCTGAACCTCTCTATCTTCTCAACGCCGGCAAGCGCCTGCGCCTGGATTTTCACTGCGCAGAGTGCGAAATGACAGTGTCTCAACACGGTGATTAAACGGCCCAGTCTTCAAGTTTGAGCCCGGGGATGCGGGAGAAGTGGCGGGTGTTATGGGTTACCAGCGTGTAGTCGTTGACCAGCGCCGTTGCTGCAATGAAAAGGTCCATGTCTTCCAGACGAATGCCCATGGCCTCCAGTTGGGTGCGGATAAGGGCGTATTTCTTGATTGCCGAAGAAATAGGAATTATGGCAACAAGTTGTTCCAAAAAAGCTAGCACGGATTCGCGTCTTTTGCTTTTGGTTTTATATGCTCCAACATATAATTCCGCCAAGGATATTTCAGAAATGGCGCAATTGTCCAAACCGGCCTGGGTCATCTTTTCCTGAATCGAGACCTGTCCTTTGCTTAATGCAATCAGGATATCAGAATCTATCAAATACATAATCCTACCATTCTGGAATAAACTTACCTTCTTTCCCGGTGGAATCCCTTAGCTGCCTCACATATTCCACGGGATCCATGTCTTTTCCGCCCCAGGCGTCTTCATCGACGAGGTCCTTGAGAGCCTTGAAAGGTCCGGTATAGGGCCCGGTATAAGGCTCTTCCTCCTCAACGAAACTAAGTGTGAACACTCCGTCTTTTTCGTCAAGCCTGACCTTGCTTCCTTCCTTTACGTGAAACTTTTTGAGAATTGATGCGGGAATGATTATGCCTCGGCTATTGCCAATCTTTATGATTGTTGTTTCCATACTCTTGTCCATTACAATGACAAAGGTAGGAATGTTATTACAGAAAAACAAATCTGTGACAACATTTAATGCTGCGGCACCCATATCAAATAAGTTCCAGAACAAGGTCAATGTCCCCAAAATGGCCAACCGTGCCGTTGTACTTTTCTATGTAGCCCCGGGTAAGGGAGCCGCGCCACACAACGTCGTCGCGGGTGTACAGGGGAATCTCCAGCTCTATTCCGTAACTTTTTGAACTTATCTTCACGGTGGCATTACATTTCCAGGACGTTCGGGTGCCTCCGTCGTCCTCCGTAATCATGAATGCGCAGGTTGTGAGCCCTTTTGTCCATTCGCTCACCAGTACGGCGTTGAATGGGATCTCCTCCCCAACCTGCTTCCGCTTTACCACTATCATGAAATCCGTTACCGTGGGCTCGTACAGCCTCAGTTCGGCCTCGGTTGATGCCCTGAAGGAGTCTATGCTTCCAAGTTTCACAAAGAATTCGGCCCCGCCGGCAAACCAGCTGTCGTACTGGCGTTTGGCGGTGAAAGAGCGAAGGACCAGGGTCTTGAAATCCGGGTTCGAGGCCTTTGTGGCAGGCCGAACTATGATGTCTCCGCCGCCGTTCCCCCAGGAAGGGTCTTCGCGGCGCCTCATTTCAAGGGATTTGTAGTCGGCGTCGGAGTTCCGGTTCATCACCCACACGGGCCTTTCGGCCGCCATGTTTTCGTCTACCATCACCTTGTCATAGCCGCCGTCGGCCCTTAGGGCGTAGCCCACGTTGCTTGTGGCAAGGTCTCCGGGGTCGAAGGTGATAACGGGAAGCTGTTTTCCGTCCCAGTCCTCGGAGTACGGCCAGTAAATCTGGACGTCGGAAACTGACAGCGAGTCCAGCCACCGGGCCCCGTCGCCGGCCTTGGTGCCGGAGGCAAGGGCCTCCAGGAGAAGCTCCCTCAGCGGCTTTTCGTAATTTCCGGCTGCCTTGGACGGCTCATCTCCCACTCCGCATCCCGGGGCCGCAAAAAGGTCTTTCATGAGGTATTCTTCGTCGTAGCCGTTTCCGGCCGAAGAAGATGCGGCGTCGTGCACCTCCGTCACTTGCCCCACCCCTATTGGAAGGCCTGCGAAAATCCGGGCGACGTCTTCAAGCGCCACAAACCCTGGCGCCTCCTCCCGGGCGGTTTCGGGTTCACTCAAAATCTCTACTTTCCTGCAGCCGCAAAATGAAAGGGCTAGCACTGCAATGGCAAAAAACTTTTTCATATTCTCTATATCCGGATTAAAAGCCCGGCTCCGGATACAAAGTTCAGAAGAGTTATCCGTTTCAAACGTTGTAACACGGATAATTTTCAAAAAAGGCATCTGAGCTATCTCAGATGCCTATTTCATGTAAAACACAAAGCGTTTTTTGTCAAAAAAGTCCTTCACTACGTCGATCTCGGAAAATCCGGAGTCCCTGAAAACCCCCACTGTTTCCGTGGGAAGGGCTTCGTTGATCTCCGTGAGGCCCTTGCCGTCTGGGGAAAGGAAGCGCTGGGACCACCGCGCAACGGCGCGGTAAAACACCAGGGGATCGTCGTCCGGGACAAAGAGGGCCTGCGCCGGTTCAAAGTCCACCACGTTCTTTCTCATGAGCGGTTTCTCCTTTTCCATGATATATGGCGGATTGGAAAGCACAAGGTCAAAGGAGCCGTAGTTGAATTCCTGCTCCGAGTCAAGGATGTCGGCGGCCACAAAGGTGGGGGCAAGGGCCCCGCTGGCTTTTAGGTCGGCCGAAAAATCCTGGCTTCTGGCAACGTCCAGGGCGGCTTCGGAGATATCCACACCCACAACCCTTGCACCGGGAACGCCAAGGGCCACGGACCACGCTATGTTTCCGGAACCAGTGCAAAGGTCCAGGATGCGGACGGGCTCTGCGCTTTTCCCGTAAGGGATGCGCATGCGCTGGATTCGGCCGGCAATCTTTATGGCCTCCCTTACAAGGAGCTCCGTTTCCGGGCGGGGAATGAGAACGCTCTTGTTAACTTTGAAGGAACGGCCGCAGAAGTCACTGCGCCCAATCACGTACTGTATGGGCTCGGAGGCCTGCAGGCGCAGCATGGCTTCGGCCAGGGGCTGCTCCGACTTCCTGTCTATGTTGTACTTTGGCTCTACTATATGCGTGTAGCTCTTTGTCCCCAGAATATTTTCGCAGAGCATCAGCACAATGTTGTGGGCTTCTGCGGTAGGGTACAAAGGCTCAAGCGCCGCCACGCCTTTTTTGATGAAATCGGCAAGGAGCATTATTAACTGTTGTCAATAATCTTTGAGAGGAAGTAGGTCATGTCCATTCCTGCCGCACGCACCATCTTGGGCACCAGGGAGGCGTTAGTCATGCCGGGGATAATGTTCACTTCCAGGAAGTAGATGCCGTCCGGGGCCGAAATATAGTCTATCCTCACAAGGCCCTTGCAGCCAAGGTCACGGTAGATGCGCTTGGAGATTTCCTGCACGTGGACGGTAAGTTCGTCCGGGATTTCGGCGGGGCAGACTTCCCGGCTGAGGCCGTTGTACTTGGCGTCGTAGTCGAACCATCCGGTCTGGGAAATGATCTCAATTACCGGCAGGGCCTTCACCTCCGGGCCGTCGGAGTACACCGCGCAGGTGAGCTCGTGCTGGCAGGGGATGCCCTGCTCCACCATCACCGTCCGGCCTTCGGAGAAAGCAAAGCCAATGGCCGAAACAAGGTCCTCCGGCCTTTCAACCCTTGTTATGCCGAAACTTGAGCCGTTATCAGTGGGTTTCACGAACACCGGGAACTGGAGACGTTCCACCACTTTCTTGCAGAAGTTGTGGACGTCTTCTCCGCGGCGGATTACGCAGTCCGGGGCGAACTTCACGTAGTCGGCATCCTGGAGATATCTCTTGCAGGAATACTTGTCAAAGGCCACGCTGGTGACAAATGCGCTGCAGGTGGAGTGGGGAATGCCCAGCATCTCAAGGTAGCCCTGCAGGAGGCCGGTTTCTCCGGGTGCTCCGTGCTGCATGATGTATGCGAAGTCCAGCTGGACCTTCTCTCCTAGCACCATCACGGAAAAATCCGTCTTGTCAATTTCCGGTTGGGCGCCTTCCGGGAAAGGCATGCGCATGGAATTGGCCTTGCGCATGGCAACTAGCTTCCATTTGCCGAAACGGGCAAAGATTTCATAGACATCGTAGCGGAATTCGTCTATGCGGGACGCGATGAATTCTCCGCTTCGGCACGACACCTCCCACTCTGAGGAGTCTGAGCCGTAAATAACTGCAATTGACTTATACTTAGCCATTATTCAAAATAAAATTCTTCAAGATCTGTTTCCTGGGAGCCGGTTTCCGTGGCGGGGACGCACCAGGAGCCCTTTAGTTCTTCGGGGAAAACATCGGCCTCCGTTATGCCAAGGGTGCCGTCTTTCAGCACCTTCTTCATCCAGAGCCCCCAAATGGGAAGGGCCATGTTGGCTCCCTGGCCCAGGCTGTTGTTGGCAAACCTCACGTAGCGGTCTTCGCAGCCAACCCATACGCCAGCGGTGATACGTGGCGTGTAGCCTATGAACCAGCCGTCCGAGTTGTCGTTGGTGGTTCCGGTTTTGCCGGCAATCTCACCTTTGAGGCCGTATTTGAGCCTGAGCCTGACACCAGTTCCCTGGTCTACCACCGCCCTCATCATGGAAATCATTTCACCTGTTACCCTTGGCGACAAGGCTTCGTGTTTCCGGGTGCTGAACTGCCCCAGGATATTGCCCTCGGAGTCTTCTATGCGGGTTACGAATATGGGATTGGTGTACACGCCGCCGGAAGGGTAGGTGTTGTAGGCGGTTACCATGTCATATACTGAAAGGTCTGCGGCGCCTACGCAGAGCGATACCACGGGGTCTATGAAGCCGGAAATACCCATCTTCCTCATCATGGAAACCATGGACTCCGGGCCCAGCTGCTTCATGAGATAGGCCGAAACGGAGTTGGAGCTATGTGCAAGGCCCCATGTAAGGTCCACCATGGAGCCGTCTGCGTGGGTGTCCTGGGGAGACCAAGTGTCTCCGTCCTTGTTGGTCACTATGACAACGGGGGAGTTGAGCACCTGGTCGCAGGGGGTCATGCCGGATTCCATGGCCTGGGTGTAGATGAAAGGCTTTACGGTAGAGCCCACCTGACGCTTGCCCTGACGCACGTTGTCGTATTTGAAGTAGCGGTAGTCCGGGCCGCCCACATAGGCTTTCACATGGCCTGTTCCGGGCTCAATCGCCATGAAAGCGGCGCGGAAGAAGGATTTGTAGTAGCGGATGGAGTCGTCGGGGGTCATGGTGGTGTCTCGGTAGCCTGGCTGGTCCCAGGTGAACACCCTCATTTTGACGGGCTCCTTGAAGGAAGCCTCAATCTCGGAGTCCGATGCACCGGAAGCCTTCATCATGCGGGTGCGGTCGCTCCATTTGCGGGCCTGCTTCATGGTGGTTTCAATCACGGATTTTTCTGTGTCCGTGTTGAAGGGAGGGTTCCGGCGGTATTTGAGCTCACGGAAGAAAGCCTTCTGGAGGTCTTTGCCAAGGTGTTCGGCCACGGCTTCCTCTGCGTATTTCTGCATCTTGTAGTTGACGGTGGTGTATATCCTGAGGCCGTCGCGGTCAAGGTCATATGGAGTGCCGTCGCTCTTGAAATTCTTGTTCAGCCATCCGTAAAGGGGGTCGTCGGCCCAAAGGAGGGAATCCGCCCTGTAGTCCTCTATCATATAGTAGGAGGAACGCTTGGGCTCCTTGGCGCTAAGGGTGCGCCTGAGCATGTCCCTGAAGTAAGGGCCTACGCCGGTGGTGCGGTCTCCTTTGCGGGTGTGAAGCTCAATGGGAAGGGCCTGCAGGGAGTCGCATTGGGCCTTTGTGAGGTATTTCATCTCCCTCATGCGGTCCAGCACAAGGTTGCGGCGCTTGAGGGCGTTTTCCGGGTTGATGGAAGGATTGTAGCGGGTGGGCTTGTTCACCATTCCCACCAGCACGGCGCTCTCCTGGGTAAGGAGTTCAGAGGGCTTTTTGCCGAAGAACTGGTTTGCGGCCGAAGAGATGCCGTATGAATTTGAGCCGAAGAAGATGGCGTTGAGGTACATGTCCACAATCTCCTCCTTGGTGTAGTTGCGCTCAAGCTTTATGGCCGTAATCCACTCCTTGAGCTTGATCCACACCATCTTTACCTTGCCTACGCGTTCTCCGCGGGGGTAAAGGGTTTTGGCAAGCTGCTGGGTGATGGTGGAGCCGCCGCCCTGGGAGGAATCCCTGGAGAGAAGGGTTTTGAAAAGGACGCGGCCAAGGGACTGGAGGTCCACGCCGGAGTGCTTGTAGAAGCGTTTGTCTTCAGTGGCAACGGCGGCCTGCACCAGGGAAGGCGCAAGTTCCTCGTAGCTCACGAATGTGCGGTTCTCTATATGATAGGTAGTGAGTATTTCACCTTCTTCTGCGATAACCTGGGTTGCGAGCTTGGAATCCGGGTTCTCCAGCTCCTCAAGCGACGGGATGTCCGCGAAGGCCCAGACCAGGCAAAGTAGGAGGATTACTGCGGCCACCGGAGCGGTGATGAGTATCCAGAACCATTTGGTGATTTTCTTCTTGCTGCTATCGGTCATATCCTCTGTAAAAATTTTTCCCCGCCCCAAGACCTTAGGTCTTGTAAAAAAACGGGATTACAAAATTAATCAGAAAATTTGGAAAATTACCCGGATTGTGCTTTACTTTGCAGAAAAATTGAAGGAGATGAGCGGTAAAAATCTTGTCATAGTAGAGTCTCCCGGAAAGGTGAAGACCATACAGAAGTATCTTGGCGCTGATTTTCAGGTCAAGGCATCAATCGGCCACATCAGGGACCTGGAAGAGCACAAACTTGGCGTAGACGTAGAAAACGGGTTCAAGCCGGAGTATGTTGTGCCCGCAGACAAGAAAAAGGTGGTGGCCGAACTCAAGAAGCTCTCGGAAGCCGCCTCCACTATCTGGCTGGCCTCCGATGAAGACCGTGAGGGAGAGGCCATCTCCTGGCACCTTACGGAAACCCTTGGCCTTCCCAAGGAAAAGACCCGCCGCATTGTATTCCATGAGATCACAAAGCCCGCCATCCTTGAGGCCATTGAGCACCCCCGGGACATTGACATGAACCTTGTGGCCGCGCAGCAGGCCCGCCGTGTGCTGGACCGCCTTGTGGGCTTTGAGCTTTCCCCCATCCTCTGGAAAAAGATTCAGCCCAAGCTTTCGGCCGGCCGTGTCCAGAGCGTTGCCCTGCGCCTTATCGTAGACCGTGAAAAGGAGATCATGGCCTTCAAGCCGGAGCCTTTCTATAGGGTGGAGGCAAGTTTCCGCATCCCCGGTTCCAAAACTGCCGTAAAAGCCACCCTGGACCGTAAATTCGGCTCAGAGGAAGAGGCCCGTGCTTTCCTTGAGTCCATCATCGGGGCCGAATACAGGATATCCACCATTGACAAGAAGGAAGGGGAGCGTTATCCCGCACCTCCTTTCACCACCTCCACCCTTCAGCAGGAAGCCGGCCGAAAACTCCGTTTCCCGGTAGCCACAACAATGCGTGTGGCCCAGACCCTCTATGAGAGAGGTCTTATCACCTACATGAGAACGGACTCCACCAATCTTTCGGCCCTGGCAATTGGCGCTGCAAAGCAGTACATCCTTGACACCTATGGCCCGGATTACCTCCATACGCGCCAGTATCACACCAAGTCAAAGGGCGCCCAGGAGGCCCACGAGGCTATCCGTCCCACCTATGTGGGAACCGCCTGGATAGAGGGTACTCCTCAGGAAAAGGCCCTTTATGAGCTCATCTGGAAACGCACAATCGCTTCCCAGATGGCGGCAAGCAAGGTGCTTAACACCTCAATAGCAATAGCTTCCAACCGCACCACGGACCTCTTTACGCTGACCAGCGCGGAGCTCCTCTTCGACGGCTTCATGAAAGTGTACATGGAGGGCCGCGACGACGATGCCCCCGCAGATATCGAGGTCCTTCTTCCTTCGCTCAACGTGGGAGATGCCCTTGAAGAGCACGGAGTTTCGGCACTTTGCAAGTACACGGCTCCGCCGGCACGCTACTCGGAGGTCACCCTGGTGAAAAAGCTGGAAGAACTTGGAATCGGCCGTCCTTCCACCTATGCCTCAACTGTCGACACCCTCACAAGGGGCCGCGGATATGCCATCAAAGGCGACAAGCCCGGCACTGTATACGAGGTCAGGAACCTTACCCTCAAAGGCCAGACCATAAAGGAAAGCGTCAAGAAGGAGACTGTCGGTGCCGAAAAAGGCAAGCTCCTTCCCCAGGAAATCGGCCTTATAGTGACGGATTTCCTTGTGGAAAATTTTGCCGATGTCCTGGACTACGACTTCACCGCAAACGTGGAGGAAGACTTTGACAAGATTGCAGGCGGGGAGAAGGACTGGAGCGCAACCATTGGTGCTTTTTACCGTCCCTTCCACAACAACGTGGAGAGAGTGTTGCAGGAAAAAGGCTACAGCCGCGTAACCCGTGAGCTTGGGCTTGCCCCTGACGGTCAGATGGTTACGGCTTCCTTCGGCAAATTCGGCGCTTATGTGCAGAAAGGAGATGGCGAAAACCGCCAGAGCGCATCCCTCGGGAAGGACCAGCTCATAGAAACCATTACGCTGGAAGACGCCCTCCGGCTTCTGGAGCTCCCCAGGACTGTGGGCAAAATCGCAGGGCTGGATGTAATTGCCACCCGCGGCAAATTCGGCCCGTATTTAAAGTACGGCGTAAGAAACATTAAGTTGCCGCGCGGCAAGGACCCCCTTACAATAACCCTGGAGGAGTGTGAGGCCCTTGTCTCCGAGAATCCCGCCGACAAACCGGCGCAGGAGATAATTGCCGAATTCGGCGACATTAAAGTCATCAACGGACGTTACGGTCCGTACATTAAGCAGGGAGATTCCAATTTTAAAATTCCTAAGGGAACGGATGCCAAAACGCTCACCCAGGCTGATTGTCAGGCGATTATCTCTCAATCCGAGCCCACAAAAAAGTTTGTGAGGAGGGTTAAAAAATCAAAATAATTACTATCTTTGCCATAAGTTAGTTAAAAAGTGTAAGCTATGGCAAAGTATCACATCGACGAAGTAGACCAGAAAATCCTTTCGTTCCTGGTAAAGAACGCCCGTATGCCTTTTCTGGAAATTGCCCGTGAATGCGGCGTTTCCGGTGCAGCTATTCATCAGAGAGTCAAGCGTTTGGAGGCCAACGGCGTCATCACCGGCTCCCGCCTTCTTGTAAAGCCGCAGGCCCTTGGGCTCAACATGTGCGCCTTTGTGAGCATCTCATTGTCGGAATCCACCAAGTACCCTGAGGTAATTGCAAATTTAAAGAAGATTCCGGAAATTGTAGAGTGTCATTTTGTAACCGGCCGCTACGCAATCCTTGCCAAACTCTACTGCCTTGACAACGATCACCTTATGGAGGTCCTGCTCAACACCATCCAGAAAATCCCTTACATCCAGTCCACAGACACCATGATTTCACTTGACGAACCCATTGAGCGTCAGGTCTGGGTAAAGGATTTCAAATCCACTTCCTATTCCGGCCGGGATTAATCCTCCCTGCTTAGTATCTGAACACATACCGGGGCCCCCACGTCAATGGTTTTTCCAGTAGCGTTGAGGGCTCCGGTTTCTTTGTTGATGGAATACACCTCTATGCGGTTGTCGTCCCTGCAGGCGCAAAGGAGCCAGTTTCCGTCTGGTGTAATTGCAAAATTCCTTGGATGGCGGCCGGTGGGCTGATAACCTGCTTTCTTTACTTTTCCGGTGGCCTTGTCTATGCCGAAAATGGCAATGCCGTCCTCTTTAAGCCTGTGGCTGGTATAGAGGTATCTGCCATCCGGCGATATGTGGAGATCGGCGCTGCCGTGCCCCTTGCCCTTATAGGCGGTGAGTGTCTGGATGGGATTGAGCTTGCCGTCTTCATACTCAAATACAACCAGTTTGTCTCCAAGTTCGCACAGAAGATAAGCGTATTTTCCGTCGGCACTGAAAACCATGTGCCTGGGGCCGAATTTCGTGAGCCCGGTATGCTTCCAGGCCACGGTGGAATTTCCCAGGGGATGAATGCCTTCTACGCGCTCAAAACGGTGGATGCAGTCCATTCCAAGGTTTGTCACAAAAAAGTACTTTCCGTCCGGGGACAGTACGGCGCAGTGCATATGGGCGGGATCGGACCCCAGGGAAAAGTACTGTGAAGAGCCAAGTATGCTTCCGTCTTCGCTCAGGGCAAATGCCGTTACGGTACCTCCCGTATAATTGGAACTTATGATGGTTTCTCCGTCAAAAAGAAGGTTGCAGGGATCTTCGCCGTCGGTCTGCTCCTTTGGAATGATGACGGAATTGAGCCCGCAGATGGAATCGGCCTCAAGCTCAAAGGAACTTACCCCCTGCCTGCCGTCGTTGTACTCATTGACGCTGTATGCCCTGGTTTGGTCCGGATTGGCAATCACAAATGACGGATTTCCGGATGGGGCCATGTCCAGGAGGCGGACTTCGGCCGTTTGGGCATCAAAGGAATAGAGGTATACGCCATCGGCCGGAGTGTTTTCCGTATAAGTGCCCACGAGGAGCCTGTACTCCTCCTGTGCGTTGAGGGTTATTGCTGCGGCAAGGCTCAAAACGGCCGAAAAGATCTTTTTCATGGTGGAGGTTAAGGTTCTGATTGTCTGTTATTTACAGAAACTTCTACCAGAAAAAGTTCTAGTAGAAGTTTCTGTAAGTGATTGTGTGTCAGGTTGATAGCTAACACCACAAGGGGAGAACTATAGAGGGATGCTACTTGAGGTATTCCTTTGCCTGCTTGGCGTAGTTCTCGTTTTTGCTGTTAACAAGCTTGCCGTAGAACTCCTTGGCGGTGTCGGCGTCCTTGAGGGCGACGGCGTTCTGGGCAATGGTGAGGAGGATGTCGTCGTTGGCGGCGGCAGCGGCGTCTGCGGCTACATACTTCTTGAGGGCTTCATTTTGTTCGGCCTTCTTGCCAAGGGCGCCGTAGCTGATACCCATCTTGAAGAAGATAGCGGGTTTGTCGGGTTCAGGGTCCACTTCCAGGGCCGATTTGTAAAGCTCCACGGCGTCTGCGTACTGCTTGGCCTGCTGCTTCTTCTGGCCGTTGTTGTAGTAGTAGTTGAACAACTGCTTCTTGACGTCTGCTTCCTTGCCGTTTGCGGCGGCAATTTCAAATGCAGCCTTTGCTTCATCTATTTTGCCGGAGCTCAGGAGAATACGGCCAAGGAGGAACTGGGCCTCACCGTCTGCGGGGTCATACTCCACGCTCTTTTTAAGGTTTGCAAAAGCGGTGGCGGCATCCTTTGCTCCAAGGGCCTTCTTGGCGGCGGCCTTGTAGGTGAAGCCGAACAGGTCCTTGACCTCAGCGGCCTTTTCCTCTGCGCCGAATTCAGCGCAGTCTGCCGCGGCGGCTTCAAGGGCCACGATTGCGGCGTCATAATCCTTTGCGCTTATGCTTTCCTTTGCAACTGCTACGGCATAAGCGGGGATGATGTCCTTGAGTTCCTGAACTTTTTCAAGGGCGTCGGCCTCTTCACCGCAGGCTACAAACTGGGTGTAAGCCTCTTTGAAGAGCTTGAGGGCCTCGGTTTTTTCCTCTGCCTGGGCGGCCTGGTTGAAGGTTTCCACTGCTGCATTGAAATCCTGGGCCATTAAGCTGAAGGAAAGGCTCAGAGCTGCGAATACTACTAATAACTTTTTCATATCCTTTAGGTGTTTAATTTGTTTTCAAGTGGCGCGTAAGTTGCAAATATAGCAATTTAAATTGTAACTTTGCATCGTGAATATACTCAAAAGCATATTTCCACTGTTTGCCGGGCTTTTTTACGCAATAATTGTGCCAGCCCAGCAGTTACCGCCCCTTTCCATAGACCCTTCCATAGAGGTAGGGAAGCTTGGTTGTGACGCTTCGTACTATATTGTGAAGGCCCCCCTCAAAAAGGGATACGCTTCCATCGCGCTGGTCCAGAAAGGAGATTCCCTTACAGATTATAAGCGTGAGGGCCTGTCTTCGGCCTTTCTTGCAAGGATGGGAGTGGGCCCCTCCCCGGAAGGCTATGTCTCCGGCCGTGACGGCTCCACCATATACTCCTTCCAGGACGTTCCCATTTACAGGAAGGACGTCCTTGACTCCATGCTCCTCTACACTTTCTCAAAGATGGCCCAGACCAGCGTGCCGCAGGCTATAGTGGTGTCCGGAGACGTTGAGCCCACCGCAGAGCTCAGGAAGAAGATGGATATCTTCTCAATGCTTGTGAAAAAGCTGGATGCTCCGGGGCCGGCCCCAAAGTACGAGTGGAACCCGTCGCAGCCAGCAAAACTGGACTTTGCCATTGACAGCGTGGGCTCGGTGTCTGTCACGTATGCCGGAAACCGCATTCCGGACATCTTCATGAACACGGCCCAGGCCCTTGTGACGGACATTTTCGGCATGGAATTCCTGGAACTCCTGAGGCACAGGCTGGAGATTGACTTTGCCAAGGCCGGAATCAACTGTGCGGGCATAGACTTCAGGGCTGTCAGAAGCTGCGACTACCGCGGAGACGAGCTCTACACCGTAAAGGCGTCGGTGCTTCCCGGGCAGGAGGACGCCGCCCTCAGGGTCATGGCCCGTACGCTTGCCACAATAGACTCAAAGGGCGTGGGCGTGCAGGAATTCTCCGACGCCAAGGAGGTTATCCGTCCCCGCCTTCTGTCGGAGGCCGCAAAAATGGAAGACAAGATAAACCCCTGCATAGACCATTTCCTTTATGGCGCCAACCTTGCCCCTGCCGGGGAGAGGGTGCGTCTTTTCGCCCGGAAAAACATCCCTGAGGAAACCGAGGCCAGGCTTTTCGGCAAGTTCGCTTCGGCCCTCCTTGCAGGGGAGAACAACCTCACCCTGGGGCTCACCGCCAAGGATACCCTGGACCCCGCAGAGGCCTTCATGGTGTATAACGCCACTTACAACAACGCCCTTGCAGTGCCCTCAGAGGGAGATTATTCCTGGCACCGGCAGGACACCTCCGGCCTTAATTTCCTCATGTCCAAGGTCCGTATCCAGAAGGAAAAAGCGGATCCCGTTTCGGGAGGCACCCTCTGGACCTTCTCCAACGGCGTACGTGTAGTGTACAAAGAGGTGAAGGGCTCCGGCATGTTCAATTACGCCCTAGTCCTTAACGGCGGCCTGTCCCAGATCCCGGACCTCCAGGAAGGGGAAGGCGGGCATATCGGCCCCATGCTGTCCCTGTACAACGTCGGCGGCATTCCTGCGCCCGTTTTCCGGGACATCCTTGAGGTAAACGGCGTTTCCATGCAGGCCGATGTCCACCTTAACGGCATGGTAATAAGCGGCAAGGCGCCTTCAGGGAGGCTCTCCATCCTCATGAAGTCCCTCCTGGCGCTGTTCTGGGAGCGTGAGCCAAACCGTCAGGAATTCCAGCGTTATTCGGCCGTCAATGACATGAAAGAGCCTTCGGCCGAAGACATTGTGTACAGGAACCTTCACCCCGGATTCCGCTATTCCCAGCATCCCGGGGCGCTTACGCCGGAGACTCAGGACAAGGCCGAAACCTTCTACTCAGACCGTTTTGCGCGCCTCAACGACGGCATCCTGATTCTTTCCGGAGACCTTGAAACCGGCGTGGTGAAACGCCTGCTGTGCAAGTACATAGGCGGCTTTTCCGTGCAAAAGGGCTCCACTCCAAGGCGCAATGTGGATTTCAAGCCTGTCACAGGCACCCTCACCGTCACCGGAGATAAGGGCTCCAGCGGAATAAACGTTGTGATGGAGGCCCCCATATCCCTTACATCGGACAACTTCTACCTCTCCCACGTGGCCGCCAGGGCCATGAAGCAGTTTCTCATGTGGGAGCTTGCCCCGTACGGATTTACGGCCGATGTCGCCGTGGGCCCCATGCCTCACCCGCAGGAGCGCTTCTATATGGAGATTTCCTGCAGGCCCGTGCCCCTTGAAAACCTTCCCGCAGACATAAAAGACCAGGATGTCACAAAGGCGCTCACGGCCGTGCGTTCCGCCATTGCCAAGGCCTCCAAGCGTCTTCCCGCCCAGGCCGATGTCCAGGCCTGGAAAAGCGCCCTCATGGAAAGCGTAAAAGGCCAGATGGCTTCCCCGGAGGGCTTCACTTCGGCCCAGGTGGCGCGCTACTCCATAAACAAGGACATCAATTCCAGATACGCCGAAAGCATCGGGGCAATAACCCCCGACAAGGTGCGCGGCTTCCTTGGAAACATTTCCTCCGGCGGTCTTGTAGAATACATTGTGCAATGAGTAAACCTTCTTCTTTCGGCACCATAATAGAAATAGGTGATGTCCTTGTATCGGAGGATGTCATCCTGGAGTATTTCGCTTGCGACTACCCCGTTTGCAAGGGCTGCTGCTGCATCATTGGAGACAGCGGGGCGCCACTGAAGGAAGAGGAACTGGAACCCCTGGAGGCCAACTATCAGGTGTATTCTCCGCTCATGACGCAAAAGGGGCGCGATACCATAGATGCCAAGGGCTTTTTTGAGATAGACCGTGACGGGGACCTTGTGACTCCCGTAGTCCCGGGCAGCGAAGAATGCGCCTACTGCCATTTTGACGCCTCCGGAAACTGTTTCTGCGCCATAGAGCGCCAGTTCTGCAAGGGCATAGGGACTTTCCGCAAGCCCATCTCGTGCTCCCTTTATCCCATCCGCGTTGTAGACCTTGGCGGCGGCAGGGTGGGCCTCAACCTTCACCGCTGGCATATCTGCAAGGACGCCTATGAAAAAGGGCGCCGCGAAGGAATCCGTGTGTACGAATTTCTCCGCGGGCCGCTTACAGATGCCTTTGGGGCCGAATTTTATTCGGCTTTGCGGGAGGCTGCCAGGATGCTCATAGCGGCCTCGTAGTCGTTCTCGTTTACTTTTACTTCTATGGGCCTGGAATAGCCAAGGGAAGGATAGGAGGAGTCTGCGCCGAACACGCCGGCGGGAATGCCGTTGTCTCCAAGGAGTGCGACGCACATGTCGGCCTGGACCTTCTCGGAGAAGGTGGCCACAGTCTTGAATTTTTGGGTGTCAGTTGCCATAGTCATTAATTTTACGGTCTATAGACATTACTGCGCGGGAGAGGTCCCTCACAAGGCCCTCTATTTCAAACCCGCCTAATACTGATTCAATTGTAAGGGTGTCTTCCCACATGCGGGCAGCACGGTTGACCACGTTTGTGAGCCTGTATTTCCGGCCGCCTTCAGGAGTGTTGCCGCAAAAAACGTACCCCCTTGACTCCATGGCTTCGTCAATCTTTTCCAACATGGGGGCAGGGTCCCCGGTGGCGCGGATGCGGCGCTTGCCGTAGCCGAAGTAGGGGTAGATGAGGCTCATTGCGGCAAACAGCCCCAGTATCATCCAAATGGAGCTCCAGCCGTTACGGAAAGCCACCGCCACATCCTTGGAAACCATGCCGCTTAGCATGAGGATTCCAATGATGAGTCCAAAGATAATCACTATCTGGACAAAGTATTTGACTGCTCTTCTGAGGTATGTCATATCAGTTCCCTTATTATTTCGTCGCTAACAAAAAACCTGTTTTCCGGGATGCGGTAGCGGCGGCCGGTTTTCACCAGCGCGCCTTCATCTATCAGCCTTTGGATATCCGCTGCCTTGCAGTTGGCCTCCACAAATTCGGCGTCTGCCCCGCGGGCGGTCCTTAGGCTCAGCATCAGGGTTTCCACAAACTCGTCTTCCACGCTTAGGGATTCCTCTGAGCGGGTGTATCCGGAGATCTCCTCGCTGTTCCAGCTTCGGCCCTTGCCGCTGAAGGAGTGGGCCGAAGGGCCAAGTCCAACGTAGGGGCGGCGCTGCCAGTATCCGCCGTTGTGCTTTGCCTCGAAGCCGGGCTTGGCGAAGTTTGATATCTCATAGTGAGTGTACCCTGCCGCATGGAGTTTTCGGCACAGGAGGTTGTACTGGAGGGCGCACTGTTCCTCCGACGCCTCTTCATATTCCCCGGCTTCCAGCCTGTGGGCGAGCACGCTGTCTCCCTCTACGGTGAGCTGGTAGCAGGAAATGTGCTCCGGCTGCAACTCCAGGGTTTCGTCTATGGTGCGTTCCCACACCTGGTCCTTAAGTACCGAAAGGCCGAAGATAAGGTCTACGCTGATGTTCTCGAAACCGGCCTCCCTTGCCATTTGGACGGCCTTTTTTGCGTGTTCTGCGTTGTGGCGGCGGTTCATCCACCGGAGGAGGTCGTCGTCCAGGGACTGCAGGCCGATGCTTATCCTGTTGCACCCCAGCATCCTGAGGCTTTCGAGGTAGGGGAGCCCCTTTTCCACAATGTCTTCAGGATTCACTTCCATGGTGAATTCGGCATAGGGCCCGCCATGGCCGCATTCCTCAAGGGCAAGGAGGATCCTAGTGAGGTCCTGGAGCGGAAGCACGCTGGGGGTGCCGCCTCCAAAGTAAAGGGTGGGGAGAGTGGAGTCCATCTCCCCGGCCCTTTCCTTTATTTCCTTGCAGACAGCCTTTGTGTAGGCCTCAAACATGCCTTCCTGCGGGATTTCGGAGTAGAAGTCGCAGTAGGTGCAAAAGCTCTTGCAAAAGGGGACGTGAATGTAGATCATACTACCTGAGCATGCATTCGGCGCGGCCAAGCAGGCTCTTTTCCGTGTACACCTCAAGGGTGTATACGCCCTTCACGAATTCCTGGATGTCGTTGATGTAGATGGACATGTCTACCTCAGCGCCCTCGTAGTCAACCTCACGGGAGGCGGTTGCCTGCATCACTTCTCCGCCAACGGAGAATTCCGTGGATTCGTTGTTCATGAGGAGGATTCCTTCAGGGTCTTTCACGCGGACGAACACGCGCACCGGGCCGCGGTCGGCCAGGGAATTCTCAACAAGCGTGAGGCCTGCAACCATGTACTTCACGCGGCTGTGGCGGTCTCCGGCTTTGTCGTTGCTGTAGTGGCCGGTGAGGGAGATGGCGCGGGCCTTTAGCACCTTTCCGGCGGTGACCTGTGAAGACAGGGACTCTACCTGCTGGGTGAGTGACTCGTTGGCGCTGCGGGCCTCGGCGGCTTCACGGCGTGCGGCGGCGGCGTCTGCGGTGAGTTTCTTGTTGAGGGTGTTCAGGGAGTCAATCTGGACTATGTAGCCCTTCATGATGCTCCTGAGGGTGCCAAGCTCTTTTTCATACTGGCGGATTTTGGCGCGGTTGGTGGCCTCCGTTTTGTTCAGCTTTTCTATGAGCAGGGCAACCTGTTCACGGGAAGTGTCCAGCTGGCTGTTGATGGTGTCGTAGTCTGAGCTGAGCTGCGAGAAGTCTGTCTGGAGGTCTTTCATCTGCTGTGCAAGCTCCGTCTTCTCATTTTCAAGGGCGCTCACAAGGGTGTTTCTCTGGTATAGCAGATATCCAAGCACAAGCGCCAGGGCTGCGGCCACGCAGGCCAGGATGGTCATGACTGTGCGGGGGCCTTTCTTTTCTTTGCGTTCACGCTCTTCGCGTTCAATTCTCTCAAGGGGATCTTCGTTTGCCATAATTGTTCGGTGTTAATTTGTACAAATATAGTTATATTTGTGGAAAATCGGCTCAAAAATATGGACGGTAACATTCATTATGAAAGGATAGAGGCGGCGAGGGCGCTCATGCGCTCAAACAAATGGGACATTCTGGTGCTTAGGGGTGGAGACCCTCACGCCAGTGAATATCCTGCGCCGCGGTGGCAGCAGGTTCCGTGGCTTTCCGGCTTTACCGGAGAGTGCGGAGACCTTGTAATAACCATGGACCACGCAGGCCTCTGGACAGATACCAGGTATTTTATCCAGGCCGTGAAGCAGCTTTCCGGAAGCGGCGTGGAGCTTCACAAGATGCGCGTTCCGGAGCAGGTGCCAATTCCGCAGTGGATAGCTTCGCTCCAGCTGGACGAGCCCACAATTGCCCTGGATGCGCTTTGTGAAAGCGTTTCGGCGGTAAGGGAGCTGCAGGCGGCTGTGCCTTCGGCCATAATTGTGCCGGTCCCGGACATCATTTCCCCGCTGTGGCAGGACAGGCCGGCAATCCCTGTCACCCCCATCATCACCCTTGGGGAAGACCTTGTGGGGGAGAGCCGTGAGGCAAAGATAAACCGTCTTCGCAAGTGGCTGGTCCTTCAGGGGGCCGATGCCATCTTCATCTCTTCGCTGGACCAGATTGCGTGGCTTCTCAATGTCCGCGGCCAGGATGTTGCGTATAACCCCGTAGTGATTTCGTATCTTCTTGTCACTCTTGAGGATGTGAAGTGGTTTGTGAGGAAGGACGCCTATGAGGAACCTGACCCGGAAACCGCTTCCAGCTTCGACGAGCTTTCGGCCGACGGCATAGACGTCCAGGAGTACGACAACGTCTCCTTTGTGCTCTCTTCACTAAGGCTGGACGGAGTGGACCGCATTTGCATAGATCCGTCGGAGCTCAATTACGCAATGCGGGATGCCATAGAGGACGGAGACCTTCTTCCGGAGGTTGTAGAAACGGTGTCGCCGGTTCCGCTTTGGAAGGCGGTGAAAAACCCCGTGGAGGTAGATGGAATGCGGGAAGCCCACCTTGAGGACGGCATTGTAATGGAGCAGTTCCTTTACTGGATAGAGGAAAATGCTGGCCGAATCAACGAGTGGGATGCCGCTTGCTACCTTGGCTCCCTGCGGGCTCGTATCCCGGGTTACAGGGGAGACAGTTTCGAGACAATTTCGGCTTACGGGCCGTCGGCGGCGCTGCCGCACTATATCACTCCCCGTGAAGGATCTGCGTTGCTGGAGCCGCACGGGCTGTATCTCTGCGACTCCGGAGGGCAGTACCTGTTTGGTACCACGGATATTACGCGTACCGTTCCGCTGGGCCCGTGCACGGCCCTTGAGAGGGAAGACTATACCCTTGTTATGAAATGCCATATAGGGCTTGAGATGGCCGTTTTCCCGCGCGGAACCACTGGCTGCCATCTGGATATCCTTGCACGTGAGCCCATGTGGCGCTTCAAGAGGAACTTCGGCCACGGTACGGGGCACGGCGTGGGCTTTTTCCTGTGCGTACATGAAGGCCCCCACGAGTTCCGCCAGAACTTCAACTCAGTTCCGTTCCAGCCGGGCTTCATAACCACGGACGAGCCCGGCCTATACCGTGAAGGCATGCACGGGGTGCGCCATGAAAACGCCATGCTTTGCCGTCCCGTTGGTGACAATGAGTTCGGCTCATGGCTTGGTTTTGAGTCGCTTACGCTTTGCCACTTTGACACGTCCTGCCTGGAGGTCTCCCTTCTTACTAAAGAGGAGATAGACTGGCTCAACGCCTACAACAAGCGTGTGTATGAGACGCTGGCGCCGCGCCTTCCGGCCGAAGTTGCGGAGTGGCTGCGTGGTAAAACTGAGCCCGTTTTTGTCAAGTAATTGAAAATAAATAGTTTATAACTTTTACTCCAGACCTTTTAGCTAGTAGTAAAATGCGTAATTCATTAATAACCAATGTTTTAACAAAAACGGCCGCGGCGCTGCTGTTTGTTGCCATGCCTTTCATTTCCGGTGCCCAGAGCAAAATTGTTACGGAAACCATGAAAACCGCCAAGCTTGGCGTTGACCAGGGCTACAATGTTTACCTCCCGGACGGCTATGACGCTTCAAAGCACTATCCCGTGATTTACCTTCTTCACGGCCTGTGGGGCTCTTACCCGGACTGGGTGAAGCAGGGTCGCATGCAGGCTGTGGCCGACCAACTCATTGCAAGCGGAGAGGTTGTGCCGGTTGTGATTGTAATGCCCAATGCCGGAGATGCGGATGTCCATAACTACCAGAACGGATATTTCAATGTAAAGGACTGGCCGTATGAGGATTTCTTCTATCAGGAGTTCCTTCCGGCCGTGGAGAAAAAGTTCAACTGCGGCGGTTCCAAGGGCCAGCGCGCAATCATGGGCCTTTCCATGGGAGGCGGCGGCTGCACGGTGTATGCCCAGAGGCACTCCGACATGTACTCAAGCTGCTACGCCATGAGCGCCTGGCTTGACAACAAGTTCCGCGCAGACCGCGGGAACGCCACCAGCAAGCTTGTGCTCACGGACCGTTCCGTGCGTGAACATTCGGCCATAGACTTTGTGGAAAAGGCCGATGAAACCACTTTGAACGCCCTCCGCACCGTTAAGTGGTTCTTTGACTGCGGAGACGACGATCATCTCCTTGCCATCAATTATGAGATGTACATGAAGATGAAAGAGCGCGGCATCAAGGCCGAACTCCGCGTGCGTGACGGCGGTCACACCTGGGAGTACTGGCATACGGCCCTGTTTTCGGCCTTGCCGTTTGCGTCCAGGAATTTTTGCCGATAACAGTAGCTTACGCAAAAGAGAGTGACCTAAGTCAATTTTGACTTTTTGGTCACTCTCAGTTCCTATCACGGCGGGGACCAGGTTCGCAAGATTTGTAACTGGAAAGGTGTTGTTTTGGAGAAAAATACCTATCTTGCGGACGGAAGCAAGGCCAGTGCGTTGAAGGGAAATGGGGAAGGTCTTGTGTACCGCGGCTCTTTGATATATCGCAGGGCATCGGACACCACCCTTCGCTGGCACTTCACGTGGAAGGAGGACCAGGGTCCGGACTTCAATAAGACGATAAAGCTCATAATACGATGAAGTATTTATATACAATTGTAGTCTTATTTTTAAATTGTATCATTTCTTGGGGAAGAGAGAATCTTCCCCAGGATTTGGATATACGTTATAGCGTATTAAAGTGTCAACTCAACAGAATAGAAAAGGTTGATAGCCTTTTGTTTGAAAATCTGCCTGAAACATTTGAAGAATATTATGAGTTGTACGGCTCTGAAGAAAAACCGTTATCAGGGTACCCCAATATCATAGAATACCTGAACTCGTCAGAGACAGCACAAAGTATTACGCAGAAGATAATCGGTATAGCCACGACGGCAATTCCGGGCAAGCATTATGATCCATGTCTGCAAAACGTGCTTTTAAGCAGGCTTTACAAGGGGGGGCCAAGGGAAATAGTCGGCTATCTAAATCGACACACTTACACGGAGAATGTTGTATTTTGGAATTTTCTGTTTTTGAGAGAGAAAGGCCTCTGCTCTAAAGGTGAAATGAACAAAGCTTATTCATGGCTGAAAGATTATAATGCGCAATTGCGAGTGGAAGAGTATAAGTATTTGGATGCCATCAAAGAAGGGTATTACCTGGAGCCATCGGTTGCGAAGACGTCATTTCACGTTGATCAGAAAAAAGTTTCCTGCGTAAAAGCCTTATTTGCGGAAATTGAAGAAGCGGATCGTATGCTTCTGGAGTATTTACCCACTTCTTTTGGCGAGTATTTTGCGCTTTGTGGCTTTGATAAGGATAAGAAGGACGGGCCACTTTATTCTAATCAAGACATCGTCTCTCGTTTGGCAAAATCCAATAGCATCGACAGAAAAGAATTGATTCGCAAGGTTCTTCTTCTATGTTCCGGAGGCGGACTGCCAGATACAGACCATATAGGAATACTACAAGACTGCGGGTACGAATTCGTAAATGGAGAGATGGCTCATTATTGTATCCCTATCCTAAACAGGATGTCGTATGATGAAAATCTATCTTTTTGGCGATTCATTTTCGGTGGTATTGAGACACGCATCCCGGAATGTGAGAGGGATAGAATTTTTCATAACTTTGAGCAATTATCCAAGAAAAATGCAGAGAAGTATCTCTTCATGGATGCGATAAAGAAGGGATATTATCTTAGCGTCGATGGACTGTATCATTAGGTTTGGAGCCGAAGGGAAATATTCCTATCTTGCAGACGGAAGCAAGGCCAGTGCGTTGAATGGAAATGGGGAAGGCCCTGTGTACCGCGGCTCTTTGATATATCGCAGGGCATCGGACACCACCCTTCGCTGGCACTTCACGGGGAAGGAGGACCAGGGTCCGGACTTCGGCACGGCATACTAACCTAGGAGGTGAGCATGAGGATGCAACCACCGTTATGCAGTCAATTGATGAGACTATTACGAATAGTACTTTTGATGGGAATAATCGGTATTCTGTTTTTTCCTATCCGTCATTTAGTAAATCTTTTGTGAAGAGAATCTTTAATAAACGAGACCTTCCCCGAAAAGACGGAAGTGCAAGAATATGGACAGCAAACTAATCATAACATCAATTATTTCGATCTTGTGTTGTTGTTCCCCTCCAAAGCAGGGGGACCAAGAAGGGTATCTTGTACTGACTTGCGACCTCAAGAGTGTAATACATAGCGACTCTTTTTTGCCGATTGACAAGGAGGAGAAACTATCTTTCTGCCCAAATGGATCTGAGGAATCTTTGAATGCTTTATTTCTTTTACCTGACGAACATGTCCTGTGGGCGATTTCTCCAAATGTGCCTCTTCCTCCTGATTGGTTGGGCTTAAGAGATTCTATTCGGATTTGGTTTAATAGTATTCCATATGTTGAGTCAGAGCAAAATAATAAGGTTCAGAAGATACTTCCTATTACGTATTTCGCCGTAAAACTTGACTCCTCATTGGTAGGGCGGGAGCGTTATAGAATGCTTCAGAGTGATTACTCTAATAATCTCCATGTGGAACAACAAGAGCTATTCGTAATTCTGAGGATAAATAGAAGGTTATAAAGCATTACGAACTTTTCTTCCCATCAAATCACTGTTCAACAACCGTAGAAAGGGCATTACTAGCAGCAGGTATCAATCTTGGAAAAACATCTGAAACCAAGCTCCATATTCGTCCTTCGATTGCCTATAAGAATATAAAACAAACAGTGTCAGGTTATGTCGTTAAAAAGAAGAAATAAACTTGCATCATTAGCCTTTTTAATCATATACTTATTTTATGTTGTAGAGTGTTTACTCTTGGGGCTATCGGGACCTTCAGAATGCATAATACTCGCCATTTTGTTCTTTTTGGGACTCGCTATAATTGGCCTGCCAATATTTAGTAAGTGTCCCGTCATGAAGTTCCTTCTTCTGGGCGTCGCGATTGCTGCTACCGTTTGTTACTCTTTAATGATGTTTTTCTTTTTTGAAAACATTGTATTTATTGTTCTTTCAGTCGTTAACGTAATCTCATTTGTTTTGTTAATTGTTCTGAGGAAAAACAAGTGTAGTAGCACTTCTTGTCCGTAGACATTTTATCCTAAGGCGATAAATATATGATAAAACAGAGTCATAGATCCGTCTCTGGGTACAGACTATCATTGGTAAGGAGATAAGATATTACAAAATGAAAGAAAACAATACCGAGGCCGCGTTGTGGGAATAAGCGGTTGACAATGTGTACGCTACGCAATAAAGGGTGCCCTGTATTCGGCACCCTCTTTATGTTAAACGACTGAATCTTAGTGACTTGTCTCCACGCCCTTGATGGCTCCGGTACAGCCGCGCCCCCGACACGCCTTATCAGTATACTTATGACGGTGACCGTCTGACGGATTACGTGGAGTACATGCGCTCCCGTCCGCTGAGAAGTTGGACCTTTGCCCACGATGCCCACGGCCGCATGACGCAGGACGGCCTCGCTGGAATGTCAATTGAATACAATCACCTGAATCTTCCCAGAAAAGTCACGTGCAATGGCGGAACTTTGGTAAAATATTCCTATCTTGCGGACGGAAGCAAGGCAAAATCCCTTTTTTTGCGTAAATTTGCAGCCTAAAATCTGACTTATGGCATACTACGAACTCAACGAACAGGAAATTGGCCGAAGGGAATCCCTCCAGAAACTGCGTGAACTTGGCATTAATCCCTATCCGGCACCCCTGTATCCCATAAACACCACAACTGTGGAAATCGCCCAAGGCTTCAACCCCGATGAAGGCAATTTCCAGGACGTGTGCATTGCTGGCCGAATCATGAGCCGCCGCATAATGGGCGCCGCCTCCTTCATGGAACTCCAGGACAGCGCCGGCCGCATCCAGGTGTACGTAAAGCGTGACGAAATCTGCCCCGGAGAAGACAAGACCATGTACAACACCGTGTTCAAGAAACTCCTGGACATCGGTGACATCATCGGCATAAAAGGCTTCGCCTTCTTTACCCAAACCGGCCAGCTCTCCGTCCACGCAAAGGAACTTACGGTTCTTAGTAAGTCCCTCCGCGTGCTCCCCATTGTGAAAACCGACGCCGACGGCACCGTGCACGACAGCTTCGAGGACCCCGAACTCCGCTACCGCCAGAGGTACGTGGACCTTGTGGTGAACCCTCAGGTGAAAGACACCTTCGTGAAGCGCACCCTCATCATAAACACCATGCGCGAATGCTTCAACGCAGTCGGCTGCCTTGAGGTGGAAACCCCCATCCTCCAGGCCATCCCCGGCGGTGCAACGGCACGCCCCTTCATCACCCACCACAACGCCCTGGACGTTGACATGTACATGCGAATTGCAAATGAGCTGTATTTGAAGCGCCTGATTGTGGGCGGGTTTGCCGGCGTGTATGAGTTTGCCAAGAACTTCCGCAACGAGGGCATGGACAAGACCCACAACCCCGAATTCACCTGCGTGGAGATGTACATCGCCTACAAGGACTACATCTGGATGATGGAATTCACGGAGAAAATGCTTCAGAAAGTGGCCGAAGTCACCGGCGGCGTGAAGAAGGTGATAGGCGGCAACAAGATTTCCTTCGAGGGTCCCTTCCGCAGGCTCCCCATCCTGGACGCCATCAAGGAGTACGCCGGCGTGGACGTCAAGGGCATGGACGAAGCCGCGCTTCGTGAAACCTGCAAGAAACTGAACGTGGAAGTGAGCCCGGAAATGGGTGTTGGTAAACTTATTGATGCCATCTTCGGCCAGTACTGCGAGGAAAAACTCATCCAGCCCACCTTTGTGATAGACTATCCCGTGGAGATGAGCCCCCTTACCAAGCGTTGCCGCCACGACGACACCCTCACGGAGCGTTTCGAGCTCTTTGTAAACGGCAAAGAACTTGCCAACGCCTACTCTGAGCTCAACGACCCCATCGACCAACTGGAGCGCTTCGAGGAACAGGCCGCCCTCAAGAGCAAAGGCGACGACGAAGCCATGTACATAGACTACGACTTCGTCCGCGCCCTTGAATACGGCATGCCTCCCACCTCCGGTATCGGCATCGGCATAGACCGCCTCACCATGTTCATGACCGGAAAGGACAGCATCCAGGACGTCCTCTTCTTCCCCATGATGCGCCCGGAAAAGTTTTAGATGGAAACCATAACATCGGCACAGAACCCTAAGATCAAGAATCTGCTCCTGCTGCAGGAAAAATCCAAGGCGCGGCGGGAGCAGGGTCTTTTTGTGGTTGAGGGCCGAAGGGAGCTGGAGCACTGCATTGAGGCAGGGTACAATGTGCGTACCGTGTTTGTGTGCAATGAGATTGCCGGTCAAGCCGACAATGACCTTTGTCAAGCCGACAATGACCTTCGTCATGCCCGACCTGATCGGGCATCTCAAATCATCGAAATCCCGGAAGCGCTGTACCGGAAGGTTGCCTACAGGGAGAGCACGGAGGGAGTCATTGCTGAGGTGGAGTATAAAGAGCGTACACTCAGTGACTTGCAACTTCCGGAAAATCCGCTTGTGATGGTTCTGGAGAGCGTGGAAAAACCGGGGAACCTTGGCGCGGTGCTTCGTAGCGCAGACGCCGCCGGGGCCGATGCCGTTCTCATCTGCGACCCTCTCACGGACCTTTACAACCCCAACCTTATCCGCGCTTCCATAGGCGCGGTGTTCACGGTGCCCACTGTGGCCTGCAGTTCGGAAGACGCAATTGCATTCCTTCAAGGCTGTGGTATACAGATACTTACGGCGCAGCTACAGGACTCTTCCCTGTATTACGACGTTGACATGCGCCGCGGAACGGCCCTTGTGATGGGAACGGAGTCCACCGGCCTTACGGACCAGTGGCGGAAAGCGGCTTCGGCCCATATACGCATACCAATGCTGGGGCGGCTGGACAGCCTGAACGTGTCTGTAAGCGCCGCAATCCTGCTGTTTGAAGCCGTGCGGCAAAGGCAGATTTAACCGCCCATCCCGAAATATCGGCAGGACAGAATCAAAGCGTTGGATTTCCAACGCTTTTTTATTATAATTGTATGCTAAACTGATAATCAAAAAGCACGCTATATGAAACGTTTTCATTTCCTTGCCGTCATGGCCGCCGTACTGACTGTGATTGCATGTACAAAACCGGAATCCCAAACCAATACCGGAGATAACACTGGCACCAATACCGGTACAACAACTCCTTCCACCGCTTTCACCCAGGCCAGCGCTTGGAGCGTGATTGGCACCATAGGCGGAGCCAGCTGGGACAAGGACATAGCAATGAAAACCGACGGCACCTGGCACGCCGCATTTGGCGTAACCGTAACTGCGTCGGACCAGTTCAAGTTCCGTAAAAACGGCAACTGGGACGTAAACTTCGGCTCTTCTTCAGTTAAAGTGAATGAAAAAGTGTCGCTTTCCCAAGGCGGAGACAACATGAAACTCCCTGCGGGGTCTTATGACATGTATCTGGCCGAAACCGCCCAGGTGGCGTATTTCCTTCCGGCGGGCACCGCTTTCACCCACGCCGATGACGCAAAGGTGGAAGACGGCGGAGACCTCTACGGGGACTACAGCGCCACCCTTGCTCCGGCCGACAAAAAAGCCGGAATCACCTATCAGCTCAACGTCTACAGCTTTGCCGATTCCGACGGCGACGGCCAGGGAGACTTCCAGGGCATTATCGACCACCTGGACTATCTGGACGCCATTGGAGCCACCGCCCTTTGGCTAAGCCCGGTGAACGACTCTCAGTCCTACCACGCCTACGACATCAAGGATTACTACTCCATCAAGCCCATCTACGGTGGAAAGGGTGCAACAGCCGCCCAGGCCGAAGCCAAGTTCAAGGAACTCATAGACAAGGCCGCCGCAAAGAACATAGACATCTACATGGACTACGTCCTGAACCACTCCGGAGACCAGCACCCCTGGTTCAAGAGCGCCCTTGCAGGGGATGAGAAATATCAGGACTACTACGTGTTTGCAAACGGCTCGGAGATCCCTGACAACTTTGCAGGGCAGACGGACCCCCACATGGGCGGATGGAACACCGTCGCAACCGGAAGCGCCGGTTACTCCGGTTCCAAGAACCTCCATTTTGTCCTTGACGCAAGCACGGCTTCGGCCCCCAAGCTTACCATTACTGAAACCACGGATGCCGTACAGTCCGGCAACACCGACACCTCCGTCAACTGGTACATCTACTACACCGGCACCAAGGCCGTCAGGATGTACAGCGCCGGTTCAAACAAGTATGAGATTGTCCTGAAACCAGACAACGACTGGGGCGTCCTTGTAAAGACCCACGAGACAGAGTGGGGAACCGACGACTCCTATAAATGGGGCGCAAAAACCGGAGACCAGTCCATTACCTTCGGCCAGGCAAAGACCCTGGTAAACGGAAAGAGCGCAAACAACATTATCTTCACGGACAAGTCCCTGTCGTACTTCGCAAGCTTCGACAAGTCCATGCCGGACCTCAACTACGGCCCTTGGCAGAGCTGCCAGAATTCGGCCGCCTTCAAGGACCTTGCCGCAAGCGCCGACAAATGGATAAAGATGGGTGTGAAGGGCCTCAGGCTTGACGCCGTGATGTGGATTTACCAGTGCCACACAGATGCCAACGTGAAGTTCCTCAGTGAGTGGTACAACCACTGCAACGCCACCTACAAGGCCGCTGGCGGGGAAGGGGACTTCTACATGGTAGGTGAGGCCTATGACTGGAACGCCGATGTTGTGGCGCCCTACTACAAGGGCCTTCCGTCCCTGTTTGACTTTGCATATTACGGCACGGTGAAAGACCGTATCAACAAGGGCTCGGGCTCTGACCTTGGCTCCGTGATAGCGGGCATCCAGACAAAGAACAAGAATGCTTATGCGCAGGCCCTGCATACTCACAAGACAGGCTTTGAGGATGCCGTGAAGCTCTCCAACCACGACGAAAACCGCGTGGCCAGCGAGCTTGGAAACCATCCCCAGAAGATACGTCTTGCAGGTGCAATCCTTCTCACAAGCCCCGGAAAGCCCTACATCTACCAAGGCGAGGAACTTGGTTATTGGGGCGTAAAGAGCAGCGGAGACCAGAACGTGCGCCAGCCCATCAACTGGAACAAGGACTGCAAGGTGCCCACTGCATGGTGCAGCTTTGACAAGAGCGTCATTAAGGCCGAAACTTCCGTAGAGGCCCAGGCCGCCGACAACCGCTCCCTCCTTCAGCTCTACCGTCACTTCGCCTATGCCCGCAACACCCATCCGGCCCTTGCCGAAGGAGAGATTGAGACAACGTCCTCCGGCAACAACGCCATTGCCGCGTGGTACTTGAAATCGGCCTCAGAGAGGGTCCTTGTGATGCACAACCTCTCCGCCGCCGCAGTTACGGTAACCCGCAGCTCCGACAAACTTGATAAGGTGATAGTTTCCAACCAGAAGGTTGAGGTGAGCGGCAGTTCCGTCACCATTCCCGCCTTCGGCTCAGTAGTATTTCAACAGTAACAACAAATATGAAAAAGTTTATCGTCGCACTTGCAGCGCTTGCCATTGCAGCCTGCGCACCCAAAGAGGTCCAGTATCACCCGGAATGGACCTATGATTCAGTTGTTTACGAGGTCAACATCCGCCAGTTCTCCCCAGAGGGAACCTTCGCAGGCGTAGAGGCCCAGCTTCCCCGCCTGAAGGACCTTGGCGTGGACGTCCTCTGGCTCATGCCCATGTATGAGATTGGCACCGAGGGCCGAAAAGGAACCCTTGGCTCCTACTACGCAATCTCCGACTACAAGAAGGTGAACCCCGAATTCGGCACCATGGAAGACTTCCAGAGCCTTCTTGATGCAGCTCACAAGCTGGGCTTCAAGGTAATCCTTGACTGGGTTGCCAACCAGACCGCCCCGGACAATGTATGGATGACGGAGAAACCCGCCGACTTCTATGAGAGGGATGCCGAAGGCAACGCCATCTGGGAGTACGACTGGACGGACACCCGCAGCCTCAACTATGAGAATGAGGAGGTTTGGTGGGCCCAGGACGACGCCATGCGTTTCTGGCTTGAAAAGGGCGTGGACGGCTTCCGCTGTGACGCCGCCGGCGAGGTCCCTGCAGAGTTCTGGTACGGAATCCTTCCCAAGATGAACAAGGATTATCCTGACATCTACCTCCTTGCAGAGGCCGAAAGGGACAATCTGGCAGATCCCCTTGTGACCTTCGACGCCAACTATGCCTGGGAGCTCCATCACCTGCTCAATTCCCTTGCAAAGGGCGCCAAGAGCGTGACCGACCTCAAGGAGTACGTTGCACGTGACGCCGCCCGCTTCCCCAAGGAAGCCTTCCGCCTTACCTTCACCTCCAACCACGACGAAAACTCCTGGAGTGGAACTGAGTTCGAGCGCGAAGGTTCGGCCTGGGATGCCTGCGCCGTGCTTTGCTTCACCCTTCCCGGCTCCCAGCCGCTCATCTATACCGGACAGGAAATCGGCCTCAGCCGCCGTCTGAAGTTCTTTGAGAAGGATCCCATCACAGAGTGGCCCGACAACAGCTATACCAGTTTCTGGAAGACTCTTGTAAACCTCAAGCACAACAATCCCGCCCTCAAGGCAGGTGAACGCGGCGGAGACATTGTATGGTTGGAAGCTCCGGAAGGCGTTGTGGCCTTCTCCCGCGAGGTTAAGGGCAACAAGGTCATTGTGCTTGCAAACTTCGGCGTACCCGTGCCCGCAGAGGCTCCTGAGGTGAAGGCCGATGCCAACGACAACCGTCCTCAGGGAGACGTTGTTGCAGAGCCTTTCAAGAACCTGGAGGGAGAGCCTGCCACGCAGGTCCTGAAGCTTGACGGAGAATATACCAACGTGTTCACCGGAGAGAAAGTGAGCGGTGAGTATACCGCCACCATTGCTCCCGGAGAGTATCTGGTCCTTACAAAATGAGAAGGTATGCCCTCCTTGCAGCAGCGTTCATGATGATGGCCGCCTGTACTTCCGGAGTGGATTCCTCCAAAGTTCCCGAGGCCGGTCCCGGGGAAATAACCCGTGTGGAACCGCTTAGCTGGTGGACCGGTATGAAAACCGGTCTGCAGTTAATGGTGCAGGGGCAGGAGATATCGGCCTTTGACGTTGCGGTTTCCGGAAAGGGCCTCAAGGTGAAAGCCGTCCACAAGGCCGATAACCCTGATTTCCTGTTTGTGGACGTTGACGTGGATGCATCGGCCCGGCCCGGCACCTATGACCTTGTGTTCACCCGTGACGGGGAAAGCTTCAAATACCCCTACCTGATTCGGGAGCGTCGTCCGGGCAGCCGGGAACGCGAGAGCTTTACCACCGCGGACATGATTTATCTTATCATGCCCGACAGGTTTGCAAAGGGGGAGAGTGCCGAAAAAGCCTACGAAGACGGCTCCGGACACCCCTGGAAGGCGCCTTTCATGCTGGACACCCTTGACAGGAAAGACCCCGGCGCCCGCCACGGAGGCAATATCCAGGGCATGATAGACCACCTGGATTATGTGGCCGACCTTGGCGCAACCGCAATATGGTGCACCCCGCTGCTTATAAACAATCAGCCCGGCGGAAGCTATCACGGCTATGCCGCCACGGACTACTACCACACGGATCCCCGCTTTGGAGACAACGAGGATTACAAGGAATTTGTTTCGGCCGCCCATTCAAAAGGCCTGAAGGTGATAATGGACGTGGTCACCAACCACTGCGGCACCGGACACTGGTGGATGGACAACCCTCCCTTTGACGACTGGTACCATGTGAACGAGCCTTACATGCAGATGAACGCCCTGTTCTCCGTGTACATGGACCCCCATGTGGCAAAGGTGGACCGTGAGCGTCAGGAGAGCGGCTGGTTTGTGCCGTCAATGCCGGACATGAACCTTGACAACCCGTTTGTGCTGAGGTATTTCCAGCAGTGGGCGGTTTGGTGGATAGAGTACGCCGGCCTTGACGGGCTGCGTGTGGACACCTATCCCTACAACGAGCCCGAGCCCATGGCAAAGTGGTGCAAGGCTGTAACGGACGAATACCCCAACATGAACATAGTGGGCGAGTGCTGGGACTATTCCATCCCGCAGGTTGCCTACTGGCAGAAGGACAATCCCAACAAGAACGGCTTCAACTCCAATTTGCCGTCGGTGATGGACTTCCCTCTGGAGCAGGCCATCCATACGGCCCTCATGGAAGACAAGGTGTTCTGGAACGAGGGCATGACGCGCATCTATACGGTTCTGGCACAGGACTTTGTGTACAAGGACCTCAGTCATATGCTAACCTTCTTCGCAAACCACGACCATGCCCGTACGGGCGATACCTTCAAGGAGGACCCTGAGCGCATGAAACTGGCCCTGGCGCTGCTTGCAACCGTGCGCGGCATCCCTCAGCTCTATTACGGAGACGAGATGATGTTCCTGGAGCGCAAGGATAGGCCAGGCTCAGATGGCGCCAAGCGCATAGACTTCCCCGGCGGCTGGCCCGACGACCCCTTCACCCTGTTTACCGCGGAAGGCCGTGCTTCGGCCCCGGCAATGTATTCCCATGCGGCCGAACTCCACGACTATGCCCGCACCCTTTTCCGCTGGAGACGCGGCTGCAAGGCCGTCCAGGAGGGTGAGACTATCCATTTCCTCTCCCGCAAGAACGTAGGGCCCGTGAACATTACGGACAACACCTATTCGTTCTTCAGGTACACATCAGATGACGCCGTGTTTGTGTACATAAACAACAGCCTGGAGCCCCGTACGCTGGACTGGGACCATTACGCGGAGTTTGTCTCCGGTCCCGTGACCGGCACGGACGTCCTGAGCGGAGAGACGGTCACTTTGCAGAACGGATTTAGCGTTGCGCCAAAATCGGCCCTCATTGTGGAATTCCAGCCTGGCGCACAAAATGCTGATAATTAACAACTTATACACTCTCGGGTGCACCTGCAAGTGCACCCGACAAACAGGATTATGCTGAAAATCAAACACTTACTGGCCAGCGTGGCGCTGATTGCTACGGCCTGCGGAACCAAGGCCCCCGCACCAAAGAGCGTAGATTCCCTTAAGAGCCCGGACGGCAGGCTTGAGGCGCAGTTCCTCCTTGCCGAAGACGGCACCCCCGCCTACACCCTTACCTTTGACGGGAAGGATGTGATCAAGCCCTCCAGGCTGGGTTACAAGCTTGTGGGCGGAAAAGAGCTTACAAGCGGCTTCAAGCTGGAAGGCACGGAGCATGGCACCATTGACGAAACCTGGGAGCCCGTGTGGGGAGAGGAGAATGAAATCCGCAACAACGCCAATGAGATGCTGGTTAAGCTTCGCAGGGAAGACGGCGTTGCCATGAACATCCGCTTCCGCCTGTACAACGACGGCCTTGGCTTCCGCTATGAGTTCCCCCTGGAGAATTCCCTCACCTATTTCAAGGTGGCCGATGAAATTACCCAGTTTGCCCTTACCGGAGACCACACCGCATGGTGGCTTGCCGGAGACTACGACACCCAGGAGTACAACTACACCCGTTCAAAGCTCTCTGAGATAGGGCGTTACAATGCCATGGAGCGCCCCTACAACGCTTCCCAGACCATTGCTTCGGCAATGTCCGTGCAAACCGCCCTCCAGATGAAGACCGACGATGGCCTGTACATCAACATCCATGAGGCCGAAGTCCTGGATTATCCCACCACCAACCTGGAGCTTGACGACAAGACCTTCACTTTCTCCACCCTCCTTACCCCGGATGCCCAAGGTGTGAAAGGCCGCCTGCAGGCCCCCTGCAAGAGCCCCTGGCGCACCGTGCAGGTGTGTGAGAAGGCCACGGACGTGCTGGCTTCCCGCCTCATTCTGAACCTCAACGAGCCTTGCGCCATTGAGGACGTGAGCTGGATTCACCCCGTGAAGTACATGGGCGTATGGTGGGAGATGATTACTGGCCGGACACACTGGTCATATACCGCCGACTTCCCCTCTGTGCAGCTTGGCGTCACGGATTACTCCAAGGCAAAGCCCCACGGCCGCCATGGAGCCAACAACGAGAACGTGCGCATGTACATAGACTTTGCGGCCGAAAACGGCTTTGACGCCCTTCTGATTGAAGGTTGGAACGAAGGCTGGGAAGACTGGTTCGGCTGCCAGAAGGACTATGTGTTTGACTTTGTCACGCCTTATCCGGACTTTGACCTTCCCGCCCTTAACGAGTATGCCCACTCCAAGGGAATCCGCCTTATCATGCACCATGAAAGCTCTTCATCCACAGTGAACTACGAGCGTCACATGGAGGCCGCCTATGACCTTATGAACAAGTATGGCTACGACGCCGTCAAGAGCGGATATGTGGGTGACATCATCCCTTACGGAGAGCATCATTACAGCCAGCCGATAATCAACCACTATCATTATGCAGTGGTTGAGGCCGCAAAGCACCACATCATGGTTAACGCCCACGAGGCAGTTCGGCCCACAGGTTTGTGCCGAACCTGGCCCAACATGATTGGCAACGAGAGCGCAATGGGCACGGAGTTCCGCATGGACATCAACCCCGGTCACAGCGCCATCCTGCCCTTCACGCGTCTGCAGGGCGGCCCCATGGACTACACTCCCGGCATCTTTGAGCAGGACATGTCCATTACCGCTCCGGGCCAGACCGGCAAGATGCGTCACACTATCGGCAACCAGATTGGCCTGTACGTGACCTTCTACAGCCCGCTCCAGATGGCCGCGGACCTTCCCCAGAACTACTCCCGCTTCATGGACGCCTTCCAGTTCATAAAGGACGTGGCCGTAGACTGGGACAAGAGCCTGTATCTTATGGCCGAACCCGGCGAGTACATTGTGACGGCCCGTCATCCCAACTACAAGACCCTGAATTCCGGCAGGCTCAAGGGCACTTCCGGCGCCTATGACTTCACCCACCCCGGCGGCGTGGAGAAGGATGTATGGTTTGTCGGCGGCATCACCGGCGAAAACGCCAAGGAGGTGGAAATCTCCCTGGATTTTCTGAAGCCCGGCGTGGTGTATGAGGCAACCCTCTATGCCGATGCCCCTGATGCCGATTACGAGACCAATCCCCAGGCCTACGAAATCAGCCATCACCTCCTTTCGGCCGACAGCACCCTTAAGGTGAGGATGGCCAGAAGCGGCGGTTTCGGCCTTAGCTTAAGAGAGAAATAATGGAGACCCTTCAGATTACACTGGCCCCTTCCGGTGAGAAGATTAGTGTGGAGGCCGGGAGCACCCTGGCCTCCATAGCCCCCAAAACCGTTACTGACCCCAATACAGGGAAGGAATACCCGGTTCTGGCAATGCTTGTGGACCACCTCCTGAAGCCGCTGGATTTCCCCATGTTCTACCCTCATACTGTGGAGTTTATCGGCTATAATCACCCGGAGGGAAGACGCACTTACCTGAGGTCCCTCAGCTTCCTGGCGCAGGCGGCCGTAAGGCATCTTTACCCGGAGCGCATATTCAAGATAAACCACTCCCTTCCCAGCGGGCTTTACTGCAAGTTCCGCGGAGACCGCATCACGGACGAACAGATAATGGCCGTGAGGGAGGAAATGCGCCGCCTGGTGGCCCTGGACATTCCTTTCACGCACGCCAAGATGATTTCGGCCGATGCCGAAGCCCTCTTCGAGTCCCAGAACCAGAAGCTTAAGGCGGGGCTGCAGCGCTCCCTGGGGCGTCCGTTCTGCACCGTTTACAGGATGGGCGACGTAGCCGACAATTTTTACGGCCCTCTGGTGGCGTCGACGGGTGTGCTGAAGGTCTTCGACCTTATGCCGTTCCACCACGGATTCTGCCTCCAGTATCCTTCCGACGAAGATATTACGCGCCCTATTGCCAGGCAGAAACAGATGAAGCTGACAACTACCTTGAAAGAGTACGGCTACTGGTGCAAGACCACGGGAATAGTGAGCGTGGGCGCGCTTAACCAGAGGCTTCTTTCCGGCGGCGCCGTAAGTCTCATAAACCTTTGCGAAGCCCGTCAGGAAAGGGCTTATGCCGAACTTGCCGACAAAATTTACGCAGAGCGCGACCATGTGAAGATTGTGTTCCTTGCGGGGCCGTCTTCCAGCGGAAAAACATCGTCGTCCCTCCGCGTTGCCCAGCAGCTTAAGGTGCTGGGAATGAACCCCAAGGTGATAGAGCTGGACAATTACTTTGTGGAGCGTGAAAGAACGCCCCTGGACTCTTTCGGCAACTACGACTTCGAGGCCCTTGAGGCCATGGACCTGAAACTTCTGGAGAAGCACCTCAACGCGCTTCTTTCCGGCGAGGAAGTGGAAATCCCGCGCTATGATTTCAAGGAGGGACGGCCGTTCTTCGAGGGCAACATGATGCACCTGGAAGAGAACGACATCCTTGTGATGGAAGGCATCCACGCCCTTGATCCGGAGATGGTCCCTGGTGTAGACCAGAGCAGGATTTTCCGCATTTATGCTTCGGCCCTGACGTCCCTTAAACTGGACGAGAACTGCTGCATCTCCACAACGGACAACAGGCTCCTGAGGCGCATGGTCCGTGACAACCGTGTGCGCGGAATTACCCCGGAAGACACCATCCTCCGTTGGCCGTCCGTCCGCCGCGGTGAAAGGAAGTACATCTTCCCCTTCCAGGAGAATGCCGATGCCCAGTTCAACACGGCCCTGCTGTATGAGCTGCCGCTGCTCCGCTACTACGCCGAACCTCTCCTCAGGCGTATCCTGCCGTCATCGGCCGCCTACCCCGAGGCCTGCCGCCTCCTGAAGTTCCTGGACTACATAGTTCCGCTCCAGCCCGCAGAGATTTCGGCCATTCCGCCCACCTCCATCCTCCGCGAATTTATAGGGGGACAGACGTTGTAAACTTGCATGTTAAAACCTAAAACCGCCTGTTGTCATGAAACCCACCATTGCCCGTCGGCTGGAATTGCGGAGGGAGCATAAGCCCAATCCTGTCATCTATACCATCCTGTATGGTGTTGTAGAGGTGTTGAAAGCCCGTCTCCACACCAAATTCACGTTCAAGGTGCATCCCGGAAAAGACAAGGAGCCCTTTGTTCTTGTGAGCAACCATGCCTCCCGCAACGACTACGTTTTCACCGCGCCCGCAGTATGGCCTCACCGGCTTAACTATGTGGTCGGGTACAATGAGTTCTTCCGATTCCCCACGGCGCTGCTCCTAAAGTTTGCCCAGGTTATCCCAAAGCGGAATTTCGTTCCGGACGTCCACACCATCCAGTCCGTGATGCGCATTATCAGCAGTGGCGGGCACGTGATGTTCATGCCGGAGGGTATGAGTTCCATAACCGGAATGTGCCAGCCCGTAATGCCCGGAACAGGAAAACTCCTGAAAAGACTGGGCGTGACGGTATACTACACCAAGATTTCCGGCGGCTATCTCACATACACCAAGCACTGCCTGGACGAGCGCATAGGAAAAACGGAAGTAGTGGTGGACAGGATGTTCACAAAGGAAGAGGTTGCCAAATTGTCGGAGACTGAGATAGAAGACCGCATGAACCGGCTTCTGGCCCACGACGACTACATGTGGAATGCCCGTGAACACAACGTATTTGCAGGCAATGGCCTGATGGCAAAGCACCTTGACACCCTTCTTTACATGTGTCCCAAATGCGGCAGCATGTACAAGATGTCCTGCGAGGGCAATGCCATGACCTGCACATCCTGCGGCAACAAGATCGTAATCGGCGAAGACTACTCAATAAAACCCGCCTCCGAAGGCTCCGTCTGCCCTCCCCTTGTAACCGACTGGACCATAATGGAAAGGGAAAGGGCCGCCAAAGACGTAAAGGCCGAAGGCTTCAGTTTCTCCGACAAAGTCAAAGTTGGAATGCTGCCTGATTACAAGTACCTTACCGGCGACAATACATCCGAAATCTGCGGGGAAGGCACGCTTACCCTTGACAAGGAAGGCCTCCATTTCAAGGGCGCCATAAAGGGGGCCGAAAAAGCATTTGACATTCCCATCGCCCAGCTGCCCACATACGGGATGTGCACGGACATTTCCCGTTTCTACACCTTTATAGACGGGGTTTTCCATGAATTCTATCCGGAACGCGGAGAGGTTCTCCGCTGGGATCATCTCACGGAAGAAATGCATCGTGCCCAGGGTGGAAAATGGCAGAATACGCCTTACAGGGATTAATCTTGGAGTTGTATAGAAATGAAAGCAGGTATCATAGGAGCCGGCCACATTGCCGAAAAAGCAGCCACAACACTGGCCGCCATGGAGGACATGGAATGCCTTGCAATAGGCTCACGTTCATTGGAAAAGGCCCGGAGTTTCGCCTCCAAGTTCGGGATAGAGAGGGCCTATGGCTCCTATGCCGAACTTCTTGCCGACCCTGACGTTGAACTTGTCTACATTGCAACGCCGCACTCGCATCACTTTGCAGTAACGCGTGACTCCATCCTTGCCGGGAAACCGTGCCTTGTGGAGAAGTCCTTCATGCTTAACGCCACGGAGGCTGCGGGGATAATAGGCCTTGCACGCGAAAAGGGCGTTTTCGTGGCCGAAGCCATGTGGACGCGGTATATGCCGGTGCGCGAAATGGCTCTGGAACTGCTGGAGTCCGGCATTATTGGAAAGCCCGTAACTCTTTCGGCCTCATTGTCTTACAATGTATCTGACAAAGAGCGTGTCCTGAGCCCGGAACTTGGCGGCGGGGCGCTGCTGGACCTTGGCGTGTATGTCCTTAATTTTGTAAGGATGTACTGCGGCAGCCCAATTCGGGATCTCAGCACCACCTGCATCAAGGCGCCCACCGGAGTGGACGCCTCCGAGGCAATAACCTTCATCCACGAGGACGGGACGCTGTCTTCCGTGCAGGCATCGGCCTTCTCACAGGGAGAAAACTTTGGCGTAATTGCCGGCACCACCGGTTATCTGGAGTTCGACGACCTTATCAATCCAAAGCACATCAGGGTGTGCCGAAAACGGCATATAGTTGAGCGGGAAATACCTGTTCCTGAGCAGATTACTGGTTTTGAATATCAGTTCCGCGCCTGCCGGGACGCCATTGCCGCCGGCCTCCTGGAACCTCCCCAGATGCCTCACGCCGAAACCCTCTACATCATGCACCTCATGGACCGTCTCCGCGCCCAGTGGGGCGTCCGCTTCCCCGGGGATTAGCGCCCGTTTAGGTCTGGGGTTGTACCGTCGCGGGTCTGGGGCCATACCGTCGCAGGTTCGTGGCTATACCGTCGCAGGTCTGCATTTTTGGGCCGAACTGCGACGCAAATCGGCCATAGGAAGCAAAAACCGTCGCAGGTCAGGCGTTTTTTGCAGACCTGCGACATTTTGTGTCCCCACCTGCGACGATTCCCGCTACCACCTGCGACGCCATTGCCGTGTTTGTATGGAAAACGCTACTACAGGCAATCTAAATGTAAACACGGCAATGGGGTAAACGGCAAAAACGGCCTCAGGAGACCCAAAGTGCGGTTTAACTTTCGGAAAGGTAGCATGGTGGACCAGGTCCACGGGCGCACGTACGGCATTTCGTTTTTCTTCGTATCTTTGTACTCTCTATGGCAAAGGAATATATTCAGATACGCGGAGCGCGGGCAAACAACCTGCAAAACATTGACGTAGATATCCCCAGGGGGCAGTTTGTGGTGGTGACGGGCCTCAGCGGCAGCGGCAAGAGCTCACTGGCGTTCGACACTATTTATGCCGAAGGCCAGCGCCGTTACATGGACACTCTCTCCACATATGCCAAACACTTCATGGGCATACTGGAAAAGCCTGAGGTTGAGGAGATAAACGGTCTCAGCCCCATCATCGCCATAGAGCAGAAAACAACCGGCAACAACCCCCGTTCCACGGTTGGAACCATTACGGAAATATACGATTTCCTGCGCCTTCTGTACGCAAAGGGGTCGCGCGCAATTTCCCCGGAAAGCGGGATGGAGATGGTCAGGTACAATGACTCCCAGATTGTGGACCTTGTGCTTACCACTTTTGCGGGCCGAAAATGTTACCTGTTGTCGCCACTCATTAGAGGCCGAAAAGGCCATTATCGTGAACTCTTTGAACAGCTCAGAAAGCGCGGTTACACGGAAGTGAGGGTGGACGGTGAAATCCAGGACATAGTCCCGGAAATGGCCCTGGACCGCTACAAGCCGCATTTCATAGAACTTGTTGTAGACCGCCTGGTACCGGAGGCCGGAGACGATCGCCGCATCCGTGATTCCGTGGGCAAGGCCCTTGGAATCGGCAAAGGTTCCGTAGCCATACTGGATGTGGAGACAGGCAAGCTTTCCCACTACTCCAAGCACCTTGTAGACCCTGTAAGCGGCCTTTCGCTCCAGGAGCCTCAGCCGCACAGCTTCTCCTTCAACTCCCCGCAGGGTTACTGCCCTCACTGCAAGGGCCTTGGAACCATTGTGGACGTTAACATGGACACCATTATCCCGGACCGCAGCAAGAGCATCGCGGACGGCGCAATCGTGCCGCTTGGGAAAGTGAGGGAAAACCGCAAGTTCGACATCATCCGCGCCATAGCCCGCAAATACGGGTTCAGCCTTTACGACCCCATCGGCACGCTCCCCGACGAAGCCGTAAGCCTTCTTGTGTATGGCTCCGAGGACCTTTTCCGCGTAGGGGAAGGCTCCCTCACGGAAATGGAAAGCTGGGGCGGCGTAATAGAAAACATAGAAGACACCATTACCTGCCCGGTGTGCAAAGGCACGCGTCTCAACCAGGAGGCAATGTGTTTCAGGGTAGACGGCAAAACCATTGCCGAAGTATCGGCCATGGAGATATCCGAGCTTGCCAAATGGCTGGAAAAGATTCCGGCGGGCTTCAACCAGAAGGAGCTCAGCGTCTCAAGGGACATCCTCAAAGAGCTCAGGGAACGCGTGAGATTCATGCTGGATGTGGGCCTGGACTACCTGTCGCTGGATCGTCCCACCGGGTCACTTTCCGGCGGTGAAAGCCAGCGCATACGCCTTGCAACGCAAATAGGCTCCAAGCTGGTGAACGTGCTATATATCCTTGACGAGCCGTCCATCGGCCTTCACCAGAAGGACAACCGCAAACTCATTGCTTCCCTCAAGGCCCTCAGGGACGAAGGTAACTCCGTGATGGTTGTGGAGCACGACGCAGAGACGATGCTCAGCGCCGACTGGCTGGTGGACGTCGGTCCCGGCGCAGGCGAAAACGGCGGCCGAATCTGCGCCAACGGCCCCCTTAAAGAGCTTCTGAAAAAGGGTAAATCCATAACCCTGGACTATCTCAGGGGCAAACGCTCCATTGAGGTTCCGGCCGAAAGACGCCGCGGAAACGGGAAGTTCCTTACCCTCAAAGGCGCCACCGGAAACAACCTCAAAAGCGTGGATGTGAGTTTCCCGCTGGGGTGCCTCATTGGCGTTGCGGGCCTTTCCGGCTCAGGAAAAAGCTCCCTTGTGAACGAGACCCTCATGCCCATCCTCAAGCAGAAATTCTACCGCAGCAAGGAGCGCCCGCTGCCCTACAAAAGCATTGAGGGCGTGGAGTTTATAGACAAGCTCATAGAGATAGACCAAAGTCCCATAGGCCGAACACCCCGCTCCAACCCCGCCACTTTCACGGCCGTTTTCAACGATATCCGGCAGCTCTTTGAAGAGACGCAGGACGCCAAGGTCCGTGGCTACAAGGCGGGCAGGTTCTCCTTCAACGTCCCCGGCGGCCGCTGCGAAGACTGCAAGGGCGCCGGCATCAAGGTGATAGAGATGAACTTCCTGCCCTCCGTGCACGTTCCCTGCGAAACCTGCGGCGGCAGGCGCTACAACGAAGACACCCTGGCCGTACGCTACAAGGGCAAGAACATCAACGACATCCTGGAGATGTCCATCTCCGAGGCCTACGAATTCTTCAAGCCCGTCCCTCGCATTGCCGCCAAGCTAAAGGCCATGCTGGACGTGGGTCTTGGATACGTCCGCCTTGGGCAGAGCGCCGTTACCCTTTCCGGCGGTGAAAGCCAGCGCATGAAACTGGCTGCTGAACTCTCGCGCCCCTCTACCGGCAACACCCTCTACATCCTTGACGAGCCCACCACCGGTCTTCACTTTGAAGACATAAAAGTGCTACTTGGCGTACTCCAGAGGCTGGTCGATGCCGGAAACACCATCATTATCATAGAACACAACCTGGATGTCCTGAAGAGCGTGGACTACCTCTTTGACATGGGTCCGGAAGGCGGCCGTCGCGGCGGCCTCATTGTGGCCGAAGGCACCCCTGAGCAGCTTTCTGCGGATCCCCGTTCCGTCACCGGCCCGTATCTGAAGGACGTGCTGTAGGGCACTCGATGTCTTTGCGCCAAACTTCCGTTGCCCTGGCACCAGAGTACCCTTGCCGTGTTTACATTTAGATTGCCTGTAGTGGCGTTTTTAATGTAAACACGGCAGCGTTTTCCACGAAAATGGCCGATTTCCTTGCCATGTGTGCAGTGAAATCGGCCTTGTGAGCGTTTTAAGTGTAAACACGGCTGGCGCATATGCCGTGGACCAGGTCCAGTGCCCTTGTGGACCTGGTCCACAAGGGCACTGGAACAGGTCTACATAGCCGCCGGGCCAGGTTTGCGCTATCAGAAGAAGCGAACGATGTCCTCCAGAGGCCTTCTCTGCGGCCTGGATGGTTCCTGTGCCCGATACCCTAAGGCAATTACCGCCATTACGGTTTCGTCTTCCGGGATACCGAGGCAGGCGCGTATGGCATCGCTGTCGCGCATTCCCATTATGAGGGTGTCGAAGCCCATTGCGCGGGCCTTGAGTATAAGATAGGCGTTGCTGAGGCCGTTGTCGTAGGCGCCCCAGCCGTCTCCGATCTCATTGGTGGCAACTCCGCGGAAGAAGCCTGACTTGCCATTTTCGAAAGTAGATACAATGAGTACGGGGGCATCCGAGACCCTGTCCTTGTTGCCGCCTATCATTTCAAGAAGAGCGGTGCGCTTTTCTCCTGGCATGGCAACATAATATTTGCTTGGCTGCTGGTTTGCCCAGGACGGAGCTTCCTGGGTGGAAAGGAGAAGTTCACGGACCTCTGCCTCCGAGATGCTCTTGGATGCATCATAGGCCCGGACACTGCGGCGGGTAGTGATGACTTCGTCAAAAGAGGTGCCTGAAGTATTTTTTGCAGGCTCGCCACAGGCCATGACGGCACTGGCTACAAGCGCCATAAATAACAGTTTTTTCATAAACGATGTATTCTAATCGTTTCAAATTTAGCAAAAAAATATCCGGAATCATAAGAAACAAAAAAACATTCACGTGAAACAACACTATTTGTTACGGCTATATTGTCAAATATCCTGAGGCTTGCCAACTTTGCATCATGAAAGAAACGTATCATATCTGCTTCACTTCTCATGACGAAGTGATGTTCCGGGATGCCGAAGACCACGACGCCTTTATAAATATAATGGCCTTGCAGTCCTTCTCTACCGGAACGGAGATTATGGCCGACGCCGAGATGTCCACACATGTCCACCAGGGAGTATTTACGGACAAGCCCATGGAGTTTGCCCGTCGCGAGAGGATGTCCTATACCAAGTACTTCAACGCAAAATATGGCAGGAAAGGCCGATTCGGCCAAAAGTACACTTTCATGGCAAAAGTCATAGGGTTGTATCATATTCTGGCTCTGCTGTCGTATATTCTCCGGAACGGGTTGCATCACGGTGCCTCCGCCACAGCCTTCGGCTACCTGTTTTGCAGCATCAGGGATATGTTTGCGCAGGACCTGGGCTTTTGTCAGGATACCCCTGTGGTTATGTCCAGGCAGGAAATAGCATCTTACCTTCCCCGCTTTTCAGAGTTCCCGGACTCATTTCAGATGAACGGGCGCGGCGTATTCGTGCGCAGTTCTTTCATGGAACTGCGCCGAACCGAACAGTATTACAGTTCGCCCCGGAACTTCCTTTACCAGATGAACCGGCTTTCTGACGACTCCTGGCTCAAAGAGCAACTGAAGGACAATACCGGTGCACCTATTACCATTGCCGAAATCGAACATGCCGACGAAAAGACTGTGGCTCAAATGCTTAACAACGAGTATGGCAGGAATTTCAGCCGCACGCGCCTGCAAGATTTGGATGTGTGCATGCTCATAGACAGGGAACTTTGCCGGCCGTTCGGGGCCACTTCCGCATACCAGCTTACGCTTTCCCAGAAACAGCGGATTGCCCGCCAGCTGAAGAATGAGTTTCACGTGTCTGATGCCCAGATATGCCGATGTCTGGTGCTGTAGCACTTTGCCGTGTTTATAGCCAGATTGCCTGTAGCGGCGTTTTCTATGTAAACACGGCAGCGTTTTTCACGAAAATGGCCGATTTCCTTGCCGTGTGTGCAGTGAAATCGGCCTTGTGAGCGTTTTAAGTGTAAACACGGTTGGCATGCCCCGTACCTATCTTCCGCCACCGCCGAAACCACCGCCGGAGAAGCCGCCGCCACCGCCGAAGGAGGAGTGGCCGCCGGTGCCGTTGATGTTGCCGGCCTTGGCAACCGCGTTGCCGAAGGAGCGTGTGCTCATGTTGTTGGTCCAAAGGACCATGTAGGTGAAGGTGTTGGAGTCCATGCCGGTGCTGCGTGCAACCTCTTCATAGATAGCCGGGTACAGCTTTTTGAACTGCTTGGCGACTTTCTCTGCAATGCCGAATAGCTGGGCGTACACCAGGTAATCCTTCCAGAGGCCAACCTCGGCGGAGCCTCTTTCTCCGCTCATTGTGAAGTCCTTCAGGAAGTTACGGAACTCTATGAGGTGGCAGGCCTGCTGCTGACCCTCTGTTGTGCAGTTGCCCTCCGTGAGGAAGTAGCCCTTGTCACGGAACCAGGTTTTGCCGCGCGCCACGGCACGGTCGGGCCAAGCTGTCATCTTCTTGTAGTTCTTGGTAGACCACTTCTCAAACTCGTTCTTTTCCAGGAGTTTGTTTTCTCCGGCGGCACTGAGCGCCCACTGGAAGAGGTCTTCCTCAACGTCGTCCATACTGGCGGTATCGGCCTCAAAAAGAAGGTTCACGCGTTTGTCGGACTTAGGGTCCGGTTGCACCTTGAGCTTTCCGTCCATGATCCAGCGAAGGAAAAAGGCTCCTATGATATTCTGGGCTGGGACACTGCTTCCAAACCGGCCTCCCTTTGCAAGGAGATATTCCGCGGCAAAGAGGTTCCCCTCCAGCGGTACGTCCCTGTACCAGCCGTCGATTTTGGTTTTGCCGAAGATTGATTTTTTCCACTTGTACCCGAGGGCCGAAGCTATGGCAACGTAAATCGCCAGGAAGAGGCCACCAAGGAAAACGAGGGCAAAACCCAGCAGGAACCACTTTTCCGCGGGGTCTTCCTCTCCGTAGGAGCTGTCTTCAAGGGCCCTGTCTATGAGTTCCTGAACGGGGCCGCCTTTCACAACCGTGGGCTGGAAAATGCCCTTTTCAAACTTCACAAGGGTGATGAGCTTTGAGCTGTAGCCCATGGACTCGGAGGTTTCGGCCACAACTTTTCCGCCAACCACATTTATGTCTCCGTAAAAGCCGAAGGCCCATACGCGGGTGTTGTCGTAGGTCCAGGCGGGGCAGTCGAAGGCGGGATAGATTGTCACCCTGGCGTGCTGCGGGGCATCCGGCATGCCGGGGTTCACGAACATGAAGTTGAAGGCGTCGGCGTCGTCATAGGCCTGTACAAGGCCCGTGAGGGTGAATGTCACCTCCCAATTGTGGTCTCCGGATTCCCCGAGGCCCCAGCAGAGTTCGGCCCCGCCGCGCTTTCTGACAATGCCGCACTTTCCGGTTTTCCAGCTGCGGGAGCGGTCTACGTCCCAGCCATCCCCAAGGCTCTGCATGGGAACGCCGTTGTCCTTTACGCTAAGTGAGCCGATGGTCATGGGGCCAAGGTTCTCTACCGGCAGATACCACTCGGTGTTTTCAGAGCCAACAAACATGCTCCAGCGCTGGGTGACCACCGCGCTGCCGTCCTTATTGACGGCTACGCTTATGTCAAGGTCCTTAACCTCATGGGCCGCTGCCGCAGCGCAGAGCGCCGCAGCAGCAACAAGTGCCAAAAGTCTTTTCATCTAGATTTCCGGGTAATCTTTCTTACTAACGTCGTCGGCAAGGTAATCACGCTTGGCAAAGCCAAGGATACCGGCAACGAGGGAGGTGGGGAATACGCGAACCTGCTGGTTGAACATGGTTACGGTATCGTTGAAGGTCATGCGGGACAGACGGACGTTTTCCTCGTAGTCCTTGATGTCCTTCATGGTCTGCTGGTAGTTGGCGCTGGCCTTGAGGTCCGGGTAGGCTTCGGCCACGGCAATGAGCTTGGCGCCAATTGCGGCAAGGGCTTCCTCGTTGGCGTTGATGTCGGCGGCGGTGGGGTTGGGAGAAGAGACAATCTTTCTCTCCTTCACAATCTTCTCAAGGGTGTCGGCCTCATAGGAAGCGTACTCCCTGGTGAGCTTGATGAGGGCCTTGAGGGCATCAAAACGGCTGATTTGCTGGACGTTGATCTGCTTCAGGGCGTTGTTGCATTTTTCGTCGCTTTTGACAAGGCGGTTTTGTACGCCGATAACCCAGATTACCAGGATGGCCAGAACGGCAAGAACAATTGCTAGAGTCATAGTACATGTAGTTTTATTGTGCGAATATACAAAAAAATATATAATTTTGTGATTAAGAAATAACTACGTATCAATATGAAAACCAACCAAGATTACAAGAACGCCGCCCTCGCAGCCCTTCGCGGCAACTGGGGAAAGGCCGTAGTGGCAACCCTCATTTACGTGCTTCTCATATCCCTGATAACTGGTCCCACAGTATACACCACCACCAAAATTCAGTCCCAGCTCACGGAACTTGCTGCAACACATCCCACCGGATATCAGGCTGCAGCCCTTATAACATCACCGGAATTCGTTGCCATTCAGGCGCAGTCCACGCGCGCCAGCGGCATCTCCACCCTCCTGGAGTTCCTTGTAATGATGCCACTGTCCCTTGGTTTTCTCAACGCCTGCAGAAGGCTCCTTGTTGCCGGAGACAACAATTTAATTTCCAATACCTTCCGCATTGGCTTCGGCAATTATTGGCACAAGGTGTGGGGCATGCTCCTCATGAGCATTCTCATTTTCCTGTGGTCCCTGCTTCTAATTATCCCGGGCATCATCAAATTGTTCTCCTACGCCATGACCCCCTTCATCCTTGAGGAGAATCCGGAGCTCGGCGCCTCTGAGGCCATCCACCGCAGCCGCATGATGATGCGCGGCCACAAGTTCGACCTCTTCTACCTCTACCTCAGCTTCATCGGCTGGTTCCTCCTGTGCCTCCTCACCGCCGGAATCGGCTTCCTGTGGCTGGCTCCCTACGTAGACACCTCCCTTGCCGCCTTCTACGAAGACGTCAAGTCCGACTACGCCCTCAACGGCGGGCTGGACTAGCGCCTTGTCGCAGGTTAGGGGCCACTTTGTCGCAGGTCTGCATTTTTGGGCCGAACTGCGACGCAAATCGGCCATAGGACGCAAAAACCGTCGCAGGTCAGGCATTTTTTGCAGACCTGCGACATTTCGTATCACCACCTGCGACGATTTCCACTACCACCTGCGACGCCTTTGCCGTGTTTACACTTAAAACGCCCATAAGGCCGATTTCACTGCACACATGGCAAGGAAATCAGCCTTTTTCATGAAAAACGCTGCCGTGTTTACATGGGAAACGCCGCTACATGCAATCTGACTGTAAACACAGCAAATGGTGCGGAAGCGTGGGCACGGAAACATTGTATAATTGTGGATTAATTAGTATCTTTGCATAGTAAATCGGGGTGTGGCGCAGTTGGCTAGCGCATCTGGTTTGGGACCAGAGGGTCGTGTGTTCGAGTCACATCACCCCGACATATGATCCTACTAGGCTATGATATCGGCAGCTCTTCAGTAAAGGCGTCGCTGGTAGACGCCCTTACAGGTAAGTGCTTGGCCACTGCTTTCTATCCGGAAAAGGAAGCCCCCATCATTTCAAGACAGCCCGGCTGGGCAGAGCAAGACCCGGCAATGTGGCTTGGAAACCTGAAGCTTGCTACGGCCGATGTCCTTCACCAGCTTAAGGATGCCGGGTACGGTGCCCGTGACATCAAGGCAATCGGCATTTCATACCAGATGCACGGACTTGTGTGCGTGGACAAGGACATGAATGTCCTGAGGCCTTCCATAATATGGTGCGACTCCAGGGCCGTCCCTTATGGAAACGCCGCCGCAGAGGCCCTGGGACAGGATTTCTGTCTTGAGCATCTGCTGAATTCCCCCGGTAATTTCACCGCCGCAAAGCTGGCCTGGGTGAAGGAGAACGAGCCCGCATTATATGACCGCATCTGGAAGATAATGCTTCCCGGAGACTATGTTGCAATGCGCCTGACGGGAAATGTCTGCACAACGGTAAGCGGCCTCTCCGAAGGCATTTTCTGGGATTTCAAGACAAACGCCCCTTCAAGGGAACTGCTGGATTATTTCGGCTTTGACGAGACCATCCTTCCTCAGCGGAAGCCCACCTTCGGCATTCAGGGCACCCTTACAAAGGCTGCGGCCGAAGCCCTTGGCCTGCCGGAGGGCATTCCCGTCACATACCGCGCCGGGGACCAGCCCAACAACGCCCTCAGCCTCAATGTGTTCAATCCAGGGGAAATTGCTTCTACCGCAGGCACTTCCGGGGTCGTATACGGCGTTATCGGGGAGGTCAATTATGATCCCCAGTCCCGCGTGAACACCTTTGCGCACGTAAACCACAGCGCGGAGAATCCCCGTCTGGGAGTGCTCCTTTGCATAAACGGCACCGGCATCCTCAACTCCTGGATACGCCGCAACGTGGCTCCGGATGGCATTTCATATGTCCAGATGAACCAAATGGCCGAAACCGTTCCAATTGGCTCGGAAGGCGTTTCCATCCTTCCCTTCGGCAACGGGGCCGAAAGAATGCTGGAAAATCGTGAAACCGGTTGCAGCGTCCACGGTGTGAACTTCAACCGTCACGGCAGGGCTCACCTCATGAGGGCCGCCCAGGAGGGAATTGTGTTCTCTTTCCAGTACGGCATTGAAATCATGCAGCAGATGGGCCTCAAGGTGGACAAGATTCACGCAGGCCTTGCCAACATGTTCCAGAGCGCAATTTTCCGTGAAACCCTTGCGGGAGTTTCCGGCGCCACCATAGAACTCTACAACACGGACGGTTCCGTGGGCGCTGCCAAAGGCGCCGGCATAGGCGCGGGAATATACAAGGACAACCGTGAGGCATTTTCCACCCTGGAAAGGCTGGAGGTCATTACTCCCCGGAACGAGAGCCTGTACAGGGAGGCATATGAACGTTGGAAATCATATTTAACACTATAAACAATGGCAAAAGAGTATTTCCCTACAATAGGAAAAATTCCCTTTGAGGGCACTGAGAGCAAGAATCCGCTTGCATTCCATTATTATGACGCTAACCGCATGGTCATGGGAAAACCCATGAAGGAATGGTTCAAGTTTGCAATGGCCTGGTGGCACACCCTTGGCCAGGCTTCCGCAGACCCCTTCGGCGGACAAACCCGCAGCTATGAGTGGGACAAGGGCGAATGCCCCTACTGCCGCGCAAAGGCTAAGGCCGATGCCGGTTTTGAGATAATGCAAAAGCTTGGAATAGAGTACTTCTGCTTCCACGACATTGACCTTGTAGAGGACTGCGACGACATTGCGGAGTACGAGGCCCGCATGAAGGATATCACGGACTACCTCCTTGTGAAGATGAAGGAGACCGGCATCAAGAACCTTTGGGGCACGGCCAATGTCTTCGGCAACAAGCGCTACATGAACGGCGCAGCCACTAATCCTCAGTTTGACATCGTGGCCCGTGCAGCGGTCCAGATAAAGAACGCCATTGACGCCACCATCAAGCTTGGCGGCACCTCCTATGTGTTCTGGGGCGGCCGTGAGGGATACTACAGCCTTCTCAACACCCAGATGCAGCGTGAGAAAGACCACCTTGCACAGATGCTGAAGGCGGCCCGCGACTATGCCCGCGCAAACGGCTTCAAAGGCACCTTCCTCATCGAGCCCAAGCCCATGGAGCCCACAAAGCACCAGTACGACGTTGACACTGAGACCGTTATCGGCTTCCTTCGCGCAAATGGCCTTGACAAGGACTTCAAGGTGAATATTGAAGTGAACCACGCAACGCTTGCCGGTCACACGTTTGAGCACGAACTCACCGTGGCCCGTGAAAACGGTTTCCTGGGATCGATTGACGCCAACCGCGGAGACGCCCAAAACGGCTGGGATACAGACCAGTTCCCCGTAGACCCCTATGACCTCACCCAGGCCATGATGCAGATCCTCCTCAACGGCGGATTCAAGGACGGCGGCACAAACTTCGACGCCAAGCTTCGCCGCAGCTCCACGGACCCCGAGGACATCTTCATCGCCCACATCAGCGCAATGGATGCAATGGCTCACGCCCTCCTGAACGCAGCTGCAGTGCTTGAGGAAAGCCCTCTCTGCAAGATGGTCAAGGAGCGCTATGCAAGCTTTGACAGCGGTCTTGGCAAGAAGTTCGAGGAAGGCAAGGCCACCCTTGAGGAGCTCTACAATTATGCCAAAGCTAACGGAAATCCCGTTGCCGCTTCCGGAAAACAGGAACTCTACGAAACCCTCCTGAACCTCTATGCAAAGTAAACTGAGACAGGAAGGCAGCGCAGCCTACCTCCTTGGAATTGTCCTTGTTGCCGTAATTGGCGGCCTGCTGTTCGGATACGACACCGCCGTCATTTCCGGTGCCGAAAAAGGCCTGCAGGCGTTCTTCCAGGATGCCGACGACTTCGTTTACACCGACGCCATTCACGGCTTCACCACTTCCAGCGCCCTGATAGGCTGTATCATAGGCGCTTTCCTTTCCGGTGTCATGGCCTCCAGGCTGGGCCGAAAGAAGTCCCTGTTCATTGCGGGCATACTGTTCTTCCTGAGCGCCCTTGGTTCCTACTACCCGGAGTTCCTCTTCTTCGAGGAAGGTGATGCAAGCCTGAGCCTTCTTGTGGCCTTCAACTGTTACCGCGTGCTTGGCGGCGTGGGCGTAGGACTGGCTTCGGCCCTGTGCCCCATGTACATAGCGGAGATTGCCCCATACAAGAAACGCGGTTCCCTGGTGTCCTGGAACCAGTTTGCCATCATCTTCGGCCAGCTGGTGGTATACTTTGTGAACTTCCTTATTGTGAGAAGCCATGCCTCGGACCCCGACGTTGTGGAATGGACCAGCGAAGTAGGCTGGCGCCTGATGTTCCTCTCAGAGGCCGTCCCCGCCGGGCTTTTCGCCCTTCTTATCCTGCTGGTACCGGAAACTCCCCGTTACCTTACCCTAAAGGGCCGCGACGAAGAGGCCATGAAGGTGCTCTCCAACATCAACGGAGAGAAGAATGCCAGGGTTATCCTGGAGGAAATCAAGGCTACGGTGGACACCAAACGGGAACACCTCTTTTCCTATGGGTGGATGGTTGTCTTCATTGGATGCATGCTCAGCGTGTTCCAGCAGATCATAGGCATAAATGCAGTGCTGTACTTTGCGCCGCGCATCTTTGAATCCATGGGCGTGTCCAACAACATGCTCTTTACGGTCATAATGGGCGTGATTAATATCTCATTTACCCTGGTGGCCGTTTTCACGGTGGACAAACTGGGCCGAAAACCCCTGCTTATAACAGGCTCCCTGGGCATGGCGCTGGGCGCACTTGGTGTGGCCCTGAGCAATGTGGTGGCCCTTCCCGCCTTTGTCCCGGTTGTGAGCATCATGCTATACAGCGCATGCTTCATGTTCAGCTGGGGCCCCATCTGCTGGGTGTACATCTCTGAACTGTTCCCCAACACCATCCGCAGCCAGGCCACTGCCATTGCGGTGGCATTCCAGTGGATATTCAATTTCATAGTTTCCAGTACTTTTGTGCCCATGTACAATATGCGTCTGGGCTCTATGGGAGACAGTTTCGGCCACTTCTTCGCCTATGCCCTATATGGAGTGATCTGCCTTGTAGCGGCAGTCTTCGTGTGGCGGCTTGTCCCGGAAACCAAGGGGAAAACACTTGAAGACATGACCAAATTCTGGAGAGAAAAGAAATGAAAAGGATTTTTACGGTAATCTGTGCCGTCCTCGCAATTGCAGGATGCACATCAAAAAAGGAAGCCCCGTCCGTATTCACCCTCACCAATGAGGCCGGAATGGAGGTTAAAATCACCAATTACGGCGGCCGAATAATGTCAATTGTGGTCCCGGACAAAGACGGTGTCAAGAGGGATGTCGTCCTTGGCTTTGACAAGGTGGAGGACTACTACCCGGAGAACAACCAGACAGACTTCGGCGCGGCCATCGGCAGGTATGCAAACCGCATCAACCAGGGCCTGATAACCATTGACGGAGTTACCATCCAGCTTCCTCAGAACAACTTCGGCCACTGCCTTCACGGCGGCCCTACAGGCTGGCAGTACCAACTTTATGAGGTTGTGGAGACCGATTCAAGCCACCTGAAACTCCTCATGAAATCCCCCGACGGAGACAATAACTTCCCCGGAAACGTGGAGGCCTATGTTACCTACACCCTTACCCCGGATTGCGCCATTGACATTGCCTACGAGGCCACAACGGACAAGCCCACGGTGATTAACATGACCAATCACTCCTACTTCAACCTTTCCGGAGACCCCGCGAATCATAGCATCGTGGATGATGTCCTTTATATAAACGCCTCCAATTTCACCCCGGTAGACAGCACTTTCATGACAACCGGCGAAATTCGGCCCGTAGAGGGAACGCCCTTTGATTTTACGGCTCCTAAGCGGATTGGGGACGATATCGACGCTCCGTGCGAGCAGGTGAAAAACGGCCATGGCTTTGACCATAACTGGTGCCTGGATACCGCAGGTGACATTTCAAAGGTGGCCTGCGAGCTATATTGCCCGGAAACCGGAATAGACCTCAAGGTTTATACCGACGAACCCGGCGTGCAGGTTTATGCAGGCAATTTCCTTGACGGTACAGTGACAGGAAAGGGCGGCGTAGTGTATGGTCACCGCGCGGCCGTGTGCCTTGAAACCCAGCATTATCCGGATTCCCCCAACAAGCCTCAGTGGCCTTCGGTGGTGCTCCGCCCCGGTGAAACCTATCACAGCCATTGCATCTATGCATTCGGCCTGAAATAATACTTATACGATATGAAAAAAACCAACGAAGAACTCAAGGTCATTGCAACCCAGGTGCGGAGGGATATCCTTCGTATGGTATGCCTTGCAAAGTCCGGCCATCCGGGCGGCTCAATGTCTTCCACAGACATCCTTACGGCCCTGTACTTCAATGAGATGAAGCAGGATCCCGCCACCTGGACGCGTGACGGCAAAGGCCAGGACATGTTTATCCTGAGCGCCGGCCATATGACCCCGGTATATTATTCAATCCTCTCCCGCGCCGGATACTTCCCGGTACAGGAACTTGCAAGTTTCCGCCAAATGGGAACCCGCCTTCAGGGACACCCCTCTGTGAGAAAGGCCCTTCCGGGCATATTCCAGGCTTCGGGGTCCCTTGGCCAGGGACTCAGCGCCGCTGCAGGCCTTGCCCTTGGAAAGAAACTGGACAAGGAGGACAACTTTGTTTTCTGCCTCTGCGGAGACGGTGAATCAGAGGAAGGCCAGATCTGGGAAGCCGGCATGTTTGCCGTTTTCCACAAGCTTGACAACCTCATTGCCATGACCGACTGGAACGGCAAGCAGATTGATGGCCCCGTAGACCAGGTGGCCGGAGAAGGCGACCTTGCCGCAAAATGGGAATCCTGGGGCTGGAGAGTGATTGTGGCCGATGGCCATGACTTTGAGGCCATAGAGAAGGCCTATGAGCTTGCAAAGGCCGGCAAAGGCAGCGGAGTGCCCACCATGATCCTTTGGAAAACTGAAATGGGCCATGGCGTGGATTTCATGGCCGGCACCCACAAATGGCACGGCAGCGTTCCCAAGCCGGAGCAGCTTGAAGACGCCCTTAAACAGTTAGGTGAAACCCCTCTAGGAGATTTTTAGTTGTCATTTCGAGCTTGTCGAGAAATCTCAAATCATTGAATTTATGAAATACACAGATACAGGAAAGAAAGACACCCGCAGCGGATTCGGCGTGGGTCTTCTCAAGGCAGGCCAGGCGGACTCCCGCGTGCTTGCCCTTACCGCAGACCTGAAGGGCTCCCTCAAGATGGACGCTTTTGCGGCCGAATTCCCGGAGAGGTTCATCCAGTGCGGCATTGCCGAAGCCAACATGGTGGGCGTGGCCGCCGGCCTTGCAATCACCGGAAAGATTCCGTTTATCGGCTCTTTTGCCGAATTTGTGACCGGCCGCGTCTATGACCAGATCCGTCAGGAGGTGGCATACGGCTGCACCAACGTGAAGATTGCATCCTCTCACGCCGGCATCACCCTTGGCGAAGACGGCGCAACTCACCAGACCATGGAGGACATAGCCCTCATGCGCGCCCTTCCCGGAATGGTGATCCTCAACCCCTGCGACTTCAACCAGACGGTCCAGGCCACAATAGCCGCCGCAAAGTATGAGGGTCCCGTGTACCTTCGTTTCGGCCGTCCTTCAGTGCCCAATTTCACCCCCGAGGATGAGCCCTTTGTAATTGGCAAGGCAATTGTCATGAACGAGGGTAAGGATGTAACCATCTTCGCAACCGGCCACACCGTATGGGAGGCCCTCCTTGCCGCAGACACCCTTGAGGCCGAAGGAATCAAGGCCGAAGTCATTGACATCGCTACCATCAAGCCGCTTGACGAGGCCGCTGTAATTGCCAGCGCTTCCAAGACCGGCGCAGTGGTGGTGGCCGAAGAACACAACATGGCAGGCGGCCTTGGAGAGGCCATTGCCGGTGTGCTTGCAGCCGCCAAACCCACTCCCGTGGAGTTTGTCAACGGACAGGACCGCTTCGGCCAGTCAGGTACGCCTGCCGCCCTTATGACAGCCTACGGCCTTGACGCCGCGCATATTGCAGAGGCTGCAAAGAAAGCGCTTAAGCGGAAATAATTGCTTTGAGCTTTGCATATCCAAATCGTGGTGCAAAGTTAAACTATTGACTATTAATATTTTATGTAAAGTGCCATGCTCTTGTTAGAGTATGGCACTTTATGTAAGTGACTCATTTTCAGTAAAGTACATTTGCGCCCAATACTTGGCAGTCCTGTTAATCTTTTTTTTCTTATCTTTGCCACATGATTATAAAGGCAGAGAACATAACAAAGTCATTCGGCAACCTTCAAGTGCTTAAAGGCGTTGATTTCCACGCCTCTGAGGCCGAAGTTGTTGCCATAATGGGCGCTTCCGGAGCTGGTAAGTCAACACTGCTCCAGATACTGGGCACGCTTTCTACACCGGATGGCGGAAGCCTTGAAATAGACGGCACGGATGTTCTCAGCCTCGGCTCAAAGGCCCTTGCCGATTTCCGCAACCACCGCATAGGCTTTGTGTTCCAGGCACATCACCTGCTGCCGGAATTTTCGGCCCTTGAGAATGTGATGATTCCGTCCCTCATAGCCGGAAAAAGCAGCCGTGAAGCCCGCGAAAGGGCGTCAGAACTGCTTAAAACAGTTGGTCTTGAAGGCCGGATGGGCCACAAACCTTCAGAACTTTCCGGCGGGGAACTTTCCCGCGTAGCCATTGCGCGGGCACTTCAGATGAACCCCGCAATTGTATTTGCCGATGAACCCACCGGCAACCTTGACTCCCGCACTAAGGAGGAAATCCACAACCTGTTTTTTTCTCTTAGGAAACAGTTTGGCCAGACAATAGTCATAGTTACCCATGATCCTGGCCTTGCCTCACTCTGTGACCGCACCTGTACCATGCAGGACGGCATAATATAGCATAAGTCCATACTAACGCTCAAGGCCTTGCATGTCGGCAGTATCTGACTCGATGTGCAGGGCAATAATTGATTTGTCACTAAATATTTCCGGCAATAATTTGTATAGTTAAAAATCTTTGCCTATATTTGGTGGTGTAACCTGGTGTAACCTATTGATTAATAATACTATTTAATAATCCATATTGTCTTTATTGTCTTTATGAGTTCCCAAAAGTCCAAAACCCTACTAGGGATGCTTGTGGTATTGATTTGTGCTATTGCATGCGATACCCTTCCGCCCCTCCCGGACAGCGTAAAGCTGGGGGTTAATCCTCCCGAGGTAACCATTCCGGCCGAAGGCGGAGAAGCTACGGTGAGCTTCTCCTCTCCGCTTGTCTGGCAGGCATCATCATCTGAATCCTGGCTCAGGATTACCCCGCTCACCGGCGAGGCGGGGGATATTACCATCACGTTATCGGCCGACGAAAACACATCGGAAGAGCAGCGTTCGGCAACGGTAACGGTAAGCATTGTCAATTACGACAAATCAGAGACCGTAAAGGTTATCCAGCTCGGCAAAGAGCCGGTGAATCCCCCCACTCCGGAGCTTTCTGTTTCTCCTTTGCAATCTTCTTTCCCTGCAGATGGCGGCAGCGCCAGCCTTTCGGTAACCTCCAACGTTGCCTGGAGCGCAGAGGCATCGGACCAGTGGATAGTCATTGACCCGGTGCAGGGAGAAGGTGACGCCACCGTCACGGTGTCTGTTGTCAAGAATGAAATTGAGGAGCCCCGCAACGGCGCCATTGTATTCACTGCAGGTGAACTGAAGGTGGAAGTGGCTATTTCCCAGGATGCCGCGGAACCTGTTCTCCCTCCTGAACCTGAGGAAATTGAAGGCTTTACAGCAACGCTCGGGGACTGGGCTGCCGGAGAATCCGTCTCTATCGGCATTACCATTGAGCAGGAAATCAAGGAAGTGGAGTGGGCCGTGTATCTTCCCGCAGAGGAGGCCGCCATTCCCATGGAAAAAGGCCATGACGGCCTTTACAGGGCGCGTATAACAGGCCACTATCCGCTTATGCCCATCTACTTTGCAAGGGGCGGGAAGGCGGTTTTCGGCTCTGTTTATACCTACAGCTACATCCCCTGGAACAAGGATGTTGCCGAAGTTTCCCTCATTTACACGTCTGAATCCTCCCATGCGGTTTACGTAGATTCTGACCGTGCCCTGGACGTTGTCCTTGACCCTGTTTCCCTTGCGGCAAACTTTACAGCAGTTCCGCCGGAATGGAAATCCATTGGCAAAGGCAAGTTCACGGACGGTTTTGTGTATGGCCTGTTCAACCTGGAGGCGGTAGAGGTTGAGGTGGAAATGGAGCAGGATGTCAATGAGCCTTCCAGTTACAGGATTTTGAATCCTTATGAAGCCTTTGCAGAGGATTTTGAGTATACCCCGGAAAACGCAATCCTGGAATTCTCAATCAAGGCCGACAACACCGTGTATTTCAAAGAAAGCGTCCTTGGCCTCTATGATTCCGAATACGGATATTTCATCGGCATGTCGGCAGTTCCGGAAAATGGATGGGGTTATAGCTACTATGGCAGTTTTGACCCCGAGACAAAGACCGCAGTTTTCCAGAATATAACGGTCACATACCTGTCAAACCGTGATGCGTATTATTCCTCCAACAGAAACGGAGCCATGAAAGTTGTCCTTCCATAAGAACTAAATAACACTACAATAATGAAAAGATACATTCAATTCCTTACACTGGTCCTTGCCGCGGCGGCAATTTCCGCCTGCGCGGTAAAGGAAACCGCCACGGAAGACGCCATCGGCAAGGAAATCAAGTTCCAGGCCGGCATAGGTTCCTTCCAGGCAAAAGCCACCGACACGGCTTTTGAGAAGGGAGACGAGATAGGCCTTTTTGCCGACGCTCCCGTATCTGCAACCAATGTCCGTCTCACAAGTGACGGAGAGTCCCTGGCTCCGGATTCCCCCCTGTACTGGGGTCTTGAGCAGGACGTCAATGCCCCTACGGCATTCTATGCCTATTATCCTTACGCCGCCGGCACGGCCGACACCTTCACCTTTGCAGTAGCCGCAGACCAAGGGTCGGCGGCCGCGTTGGCTGCAGCAGACCTCATGCTGGCCTCCACCGCAGCTGCTCCCGCAGACGGCACCGTGCGCCTCAACTTCGGCCACAGGATGTCCCGCGCCATCATTACTGTGGACAACAGGCTCAGTGACGCCGCCGTTACCGGCGTAACGGTTTCCGGAGTTCTCATTGAGGCCGACGTTGACATCAAGGCTCCAAGCGTTGCCGCAAAGGGCCAGCCCGCTACGGTGAAGGCAGCCCCGGTTTCCGGTGCCGACGGCACTGCCGCATGGGCTGTGATACTTCCTCCACAGGAACCTCAGGCACTTGTCATTACCGTTACACTTGCCGACGGCACCAGCTATGACATTCCCGCCCAGGGCGCCGTCCTTGATGAAGGATACAGCTACAATGTAAGCGTGTACCTGGACCAGACATCGTTCTCAATGGAATTTTCGGCCGGTATCACGGACTGGCTGGAGGATTGGATTTATAATCCCAAGGTGAACGATCCCGGCGTGCAGCCGCATGCCTGGGCTGTGAGCGTAGGTGACTCTTTGACCCCCATGTCCATGCAGGAAGACGGCCTTTGGCACGCTGCCGTCATGGGAAACAGCACCTGGATCTCCTGCCAGATTGTCCGTGACGGCGGAGACCAGGTATGGGGGAACTCAATTCCAAACATGGAGTATTATCTGGATCCCCAGGTAGCGGATCCTCAGGAGATACTCCTGGCCCCCAATGGCATTATCAATCTTTACAGCCCTTCCGGATTGTTTGACTTCACCCTGGATGCTTCGGCTAAAAAGCTGTATGTAAAATACCTTGAGCCCAAGTGGGAACTGCTTGGAACCGGCAAGTTTATAGATGGCTTTGTGACGTCTCTCTTCCGCCTCCCCTATGAGGAATTTGATGTGGATGTTTATGCAGAGGAGCATACTCCAAATGTGTATCGCATCATGAACCCTTACAAGAACTGGAGTTACAAGGATGAGTTTACCTATGAAGAAGGCGCATATCTGGATGTTGTTGTAAAGGAAGACGGAACTGCATATTTCAAGGAAAGTTACCTTGGACTTTCAGATTCCAATTACGGTAGCTTCTCAGGTACTTCACTTGTGGAGGAGAACGGCTGGCCAAATAACAATTATGGTTATTACGGATATTATTATCCTCAGTACGGGTTCATAGAGTTCCCTGACCGAACTGCAACATTCCTCTCCAATGGAAGTGCTTATTTTACCAACAACCAAGGCTACATGTGCCTTACCCTTCCCGGCGGTACCAGAATCAGGAAGTACACCTCCATCAGCAATGTTTTTGAAAGCTCCTGGATAGACGAGTCCGACGGCAGCCGTCATTTCTCGGCCAGAGTGAATGTGGGCATGGACATAGTCAAGCTCCGCTACGGCCTCTACTCCGGCACCCTCTCCAGGGAAGAAATCTATGGCAACAATCAGGATGGTTACTATTACACCCAGGTTGTCCCTGATGGCACACCGGTTGAGATTGACCCCGGATATGACAATATTATTGAGTTTACCGTCCCCGCTTCCGGCACCTATACTCTGGTACTCTGCGGAGAAGACAAGGATGGCCAGACATACGGAACCTTCGGCCAGTACTGGATCCTCTTTGAAGGAGATGAAGCTCCGGAGGCTTCCGCCACCATTTCCGCCGCTCCTTTGCAGCCGCTTTCTGACATAATGGCAAAGGCTCACGTAGATTTCAAGGATCCCGACAAAATTTACTTGATGGCAGTCCCTGAAGACACCTGGACCTCATGGGGAATGGCCGACGACAAGATTTACGACTATGTCCTGAGCAACGGTGAGTCAAAGTCCGGCTACTACGTCCATTCCCAAAACGGCGTTGATTATTATGTGGACGGTCTTGAACCTGAAACCACTTACCGCGTGCTGCTTGCCGGTTCCAATAAGTTTGGAATGTCCACATGGGCTCAGGCAACAGTCACCACCGGAGCCACTCCTGAATTTACCTCTATCGGCAAAGGCAATTATCACGACAATTTCCACGGTTTAGGAGAACAAGGTAACCATGCCGGTGTTGAAATCCTGAAGGCGGAAACCACTCCTGTACGTTACCGCGTTGTGGATCCTTACAAGGATTTCTGGGCATCAAATGCCGATGCCGGTTTTTATTCAAAGTACATAGACTTCTACATGGACGGAGACCAGCTGGTGTATGCACCTTATTATAATGGTTATTATGAACCTAATCTGGGGCCAGTAAAGTACTTATGCTACAATCCTTCCTCAAGCCAGTTCTACCCTGACAACAGGATTTTGCAGGAAGGCGTGTACAACTTTGCGCCTTATGCCCAGATTGAGGGAACTTCATATTATTACCCTTATAATACAGCCCTGGGTGAAATCTACCTCGAAATGCCAGGCTACACCTATACTCCGGAGCAGCCCGTTGCCGGCGCGCCTAAGCGCAGCATGGCTTCTTCGGCAGTGTCCGGCGTAGCCCTCCAGACAGTGCTTCGTCCGTTCTCCCGCCACATGCTTGGCACAACCGCCAAGGTGGTTGAGAGAGCCCAGGAACTTGTAATTACTGCAGAACCCCTTAAGTAAAGAAGAATATGAAAAACACTATAACAAAGCTTTTTGCACTTGCGGCCCTTGCCGGAACCGTGCTCGCCGGATGTTCTTCCCTTAAGGAGGAGGGCGGCAATGCATCAAAGGATGCCATCAAGTTTACGGCATCCATCGGCACGTATCAGGTAAAAGCCACGGATACGGCCTTTGAGGAAGGAGACGTCATCGGCCTTTTTGCCGAACATCCCGTAGGTGTCCAGAACCTCCCCATGACATGGAGTAATGGTTCCCTTGTCCCTGAAACCCCCGTTTACTGGGGCTCTAACCAGTTTGTGGATCAGGCTTCGGCCTTCTATGCATACTACCCTTACAGCGCTGTCCAGAACGACATCTATGTGGAAGGGTTTACAGTGCAGGAAGACCAGACCACCCATGAGGGTTACACGGCTTCCGACCTTATGATTGCCAGCACTTTGGCATCTCCCGCCGAAGGTACCGTGAACCTTAACTTCATTCACCGTATGACCAAGCTGGTCTTCCATGTGGAGAACCGGCTCACGGATGAAAACGTTGCCGCCATAACTGTCGGTAACGTGTATGTCAGCGCAAACGGCGACTTCGGACTGGACGGTGAAATTCACTCGACAGGCGATCCCGGATCAGTCAAGGCCGGAAAGATTGTCCTTGAAACAGGTGAAACCGCCTGGCAGGCCATCATAGCACCTTATCAGTATGTGAAGCCGGCTATTCTGATAACCATGGAAAGCGGCAAGGAGTATGTCTACAATGCCGATTTTGAGGTTTACTTCTCTCCTTCACGCTGCTACAACGCCACCGTAATCATTGACGAGACCTCCGTTTCCACCGATTTCACCTCCAACATTACGGATTGGTGGGACGGCGGCTGGTTCTGGTTCAGCCAGAACGTCCCTTCGCCCTATGACGGAGAGTGGTCTCTCATAGGAACCATCTACGACACCATGTGGGACACTGATTTCCAGATGCGGAATTATGGAGACGGTTTATGGTATTTCAAGCTTGCTTACCGTTCGGGTCAGGAATTCAAGTTCCGCATGAACCATGCCTGGGATGTAAACTTCGGTGGAGTTGAGTCCAACACCGACGGCTGGCAGACAATGCTCAGTATTGGAGAGGCAGTCGCCCTTGCCGAAGGCGGCCCCAACCTGATGCTCCCCGAGGACGGTTACTATGAGGTTTACCTAAACACGGGAGACCAGACCGCCACAGTCTATTATGCTGGAGAACTCCGTACTTATGATGGCATTGTTATCTGGGAAGGCTCGGCGTATATGTCGGGCTGGCAGTCTGAGGATTATAACCATATGCTGGGCTCTGAATATGCCTGGGTTGACAATGGCCTGAAAGCGGGAGACGAGATTCGCATTTACTACGATGCCTCAAATATTAACGCGGATTATTGGGTTTTCCAGATTTACGCTCCTCATTGGGAAAATCTCGAAGCCGGATCATTCGATTCTTATGGTTATCCTGAAACTTCAGGGTATGTGTCATATATTGTAAAAGAAGATGAACTTAAGTTATTCGTAAATCCTCTGGATTGGGGCGGAGCCATGATCATTATGGGTGATGGAAATGTAGAGATCCAGGCCATAACCCTTGTACCCGGAGAGTCAGGTCCAGTCGAGCTTGACCAGATCCAGCCCATTGTGGATGCCGAAAACGACACCGAGGTTGAGGTGACACAGGTGGTGTACGCCCAGTCCTCACGCGGATTTGTGCTCTTTGACGGCAAGTACTCCATCTTTGTGTACACCGGCCCCGATTCGTTTATCCCCGAACGCGGAGACATCGTAAAGGTGAAGGGCAAGAAGACCATCTATAACAATGTTCCTGAGATTACCACCCCCACCTATGAAGTAGTCGGCAGTGCTGCAAATGAGATGATGGATATTGTGGGAATGTGCTGGGATGTGACAAATGACCTGGACAACGAATTTGCGTCAATTGCAATGCCCATCTCAGTGGAAGGAGTCATGTCCTCCAATGGCTATGACCTTGTTGTAGAGGACCATGTTTACAATGTGAGCCTGTACTATCCTGCACCCTACTTTGACTTTGCCTCGCTGGCAAATCACAAGCTTAAAGTGTACGGCTTCTACAACGGCCGCAGGGAGAGCTCCAGCCTTGTATATCTTATCCCCATGACCTTTGAAGATCTTGGGGAGGTGGATAGTACGGAATATGTGGCCGAAGGAGACGGCAGCCTTGACAATCCTTACAACGCCACCGGTGTTTATCAGGCGGCAGCAGCGCTGGATGCCAGCGGAAAACTGGAGAACGTTTATATGAAAGGTATTATAAGTTCTGTAAAATACACGTTCAGTGCCAATTACGGAACCGCTACATTCTTCATTTCCGACGACGGTTCTTTGGCGGCACCGCAGTTCCAGGCGTATTCCGTTTATTATTTTGACGGAGCGGCATGGCAGGAAGGAGACCTTCAGGTAAATGTTGGAGACAGTGTTGTGTTATATGGCACCGTTGTCAATTATCAGGGCACCACGCCGGAGACTTCTTCCAAGAAGGCTTGGCTGTATGAGCTCAACGGATATCGTCCCCAGTAATTTGATTTGATATGAAAAACAGATTATTCAGCATATTGTCAGTTCTTGCGATGGCTGTCATCTCCGGATGTACTGCCATTCGGGAGGACAGCACCGCTGACGGCCCCGTGGAACTCCGCTTCAGGGCATCCGTGGGCACCTTCCAGGTGAAGGCCACGGACACCGCCTTTGAAGTGGGAGACGCCGTGGGCCTGTTTGCCGATGCTCCGGTGAACGCCCGGAACGTGCGGATGGACTGGGATGGGGCCAACCTTGTCCCGCAGCAGAAGCTTTTCTGGATGCCCGGACAGGAGCGCACCACCTTCTTTACGGCGTACTATCCATACAGCGCCGACGTTACCGGCACATGGGCCCGCTTCTGCGTAAACGCAGACCAGAGTACCCACGAGCTTTATACGGCATCGGACCTCATGGCGGCCCACAGTACTCAGACATCTCCCGACGGCCTTGTGTCGCTGGAGTTCTACCATGCGCTTTCCAAGATTGTAATCTATCTGGATAACAATATTGAAGGTGCGGAGATTGCCGATGTATACCTCAGTAACGTATTCGGCCGCTATGAGTGCGACCTCGCCAGCGGCCCCGGATTTTACGGCAACGTCATAGACAAGCCCGGTACAATCAAGGCCGGAAAGGTTACAACCGCAGAGGGTGCTACGGCATGGGCTGTCATCATCCCTCCCCAGACAGTAAGTCCCAATCTCATTGTAACCACCACGGACGGCAGGCAGTACACCGGGTGGCCCGGATCCGACATCTGGTTCGGCCCCAGCACGCGTTACAGCGTACAGGCCGTCCTGGACGGGGAATCCGTTCTCACTGATTTCACCGCCGAAGTTACCGAGTGGACCGACAACAACGACATCGCATTCCCCGGCTACAACAGCGGAATATCCACCGTTTCCGATGTCATTAACGGCCCTGAGGGCGAAGTGTACACCGTCACCGGACGTATAAGCCGAATCGCCAATGCCAATTATGGCAATTTCTACATCTATGACGAAACCGGTGAACTCTATATCTACGGCACAAGGAATTCTGACGGCCTGTATCCCCGTGATGCCGGCGGCTGGTATACGGAGTCATTCGGCCTGGCCCTTGGCGACCTTGTGACCGTTGTGGGGCCCAAGACTTTGTATAAGGAGACTCCGGAACTTGTGGATGTGAAACTGCTTCAAGTGGAATACGCTTCTCCGGCGCTTTTCAGTGACTATTTCCAGATCCCGGGAGAAGAGGGCAGCGTCTATATTCCGGTAAGGTACAGTGGCGGAAACCTCAAGGTGGAATCGGCCCCGGAGTGGATTTCACTGGCGGGTAATGAGCCTTTTGCTTCGTATGGAGACATAACGTGGTCTGATGTCCAGTTCTACTATGCGGCCAACCCTAATACCGATCAGTGGCGTTATGGAGAGATAGTTCTCTCTGACGGGAATAATAAAACCTATCTCTATATTGACCAGAAGCCCGGTACAGGCCAGCAGCCGCCTCAGCCCAGTTACGGAGACGGTTCTTTCAATGATCCCTATTCCGTGACGCAGGCCATTGAGGTTGTGAATGCTCTTGGCGCCGATGTCCCCACGGATGCTGCGGTGTACGTTTCAGGTATAGTGTCAAGAATCAAGGAGGAATTCGGCTCTACCTACGGTAATGCCACCTTCTGGATTTCCGACGACGGATCCGAGTCCAATGAACTTATGGTGTATCGTACCATGTACTTCGGCGGACGAAAGTGGGATGTTTCCGACGATGAATATGGAAGCCGCAACATCAAGGTTGGTGACAGGGTGATTCTGAGATCGCCGCTTGTAAACTACAAGGGAACAACCCCGGAGACCGTGGCATACCAATGCAAAGTGTTCGGTATTCAGGATAATTCCGAGTTCTATGTGAATGCTTGGATTCCGGAACTCTTGGTCATTGACCATACCTGGTACAGCGGTTCCGACTGGAGCGGCGGCCTGGAGGCTGGAATAAGCATGCAGGACGGAAACTTCACGTTCACCCTTCCCCAGGGACTTGGCGGCAGCGAGTGGATGGGCCAGAACTACATTGTCCTAAAAGGAATAGGCGCGCCCGATGCCGGTACAGAGTGCTCGTTCTCATGCCTTCTCACATCAGAAAGCGGCGCCAGCAGTGTAGCCACTATAAAGCTTAGCCAGATTGGGGATGACACTAATGCCGACAAGGAAATCCTCTACAATTCCAACGTTGGTTTCGGCAGCCAGTTTATAGCTCGAGACCTCAGGATTCCTTCCGGTTTCGATGATGACATGGTTTGCATCCTTGACCTTGGACGCTGCACCGGCGGTGACACCGTTACCATGAGCAATGTCTCCTGGGTATTCCGGATTGGCATGTAGTCCTATTGCATTTTAAATCGGCGGCTCCTTCCCGGGGGCCGCCCTTTTTTTGCAAAATCGGCCTAAAATGCGTAATTTTGGGGTTCAAAACAAGCTGCGCCTTATGAAGAACATCCGCAACTTCTGCATAATTGCCCACATAGACCACGGCAAGTCCACCCTGGCCGACCGCCTTCTGGAGCTTACGCAAACTCTGAGCGCCCGGGAGATGGAGAACCAGGTGCTTGACGACATGGACCTTGAAAGGGAGAAGGGCATCACCATCAAGAGCCACGCAATCCAGATGGATTACGTGAGGGGAGGGGAGACTTACCGTCTCAATCTCATCGATACTCCCGGCCACGTGGACTTCTCCTATGAGGTGTCGCGCTCAATCGCTTCCTGCGAGGGCGCACTGCTTGTTGTGGATGCATCGCAGGGCATTCAGGCCCAGACCATCTCCAACCTTTATCAGGCCATAGACCATTCGCTGGAGATAATTCCGGTGCTCAACAAGATAGACATGGACAGCGCCCAGCCGGAGGTTGTGGAAGACCAGATCTGCGACCTTTTAGGGTGTGACCCTTCGGATGTCCTGAGAGTTTCGGCCCGCACGGGAGAAGGCGTTCAGGCGGTGTTGGATGCCATTGTAGACAAGATTCCGGCGCCTGAAGGGGACCCTTCGGCCCCGCTGCAGGCCCTTATCTTCGACTCCGTCTTCAATCAGTTCCGCGGCATCATCGCGTATTTCAAGGTGGTGAACGGCAGCATCCGCACCGGAGACAAAGTGAAATTCTTCTCTACCGGCAACGAGTATGAGGCCGAAGAAGTTGGGAATCTCAAGCTGCGGCTGAACCCCACAGGGGAGGTCAGTGCCGGAGATGTGGGATATATTATCACCGGCATCAAGGCTGCCGTTGAGGTGAAGGTGGGAGACACCATTACGCATGTGGAAACGCCTTGTTCTGAGGCTATTGCAGGGTTTGAGGAGGTGAAGCCCATGGTGTTTGCGGGCCTGTATCCAGTGGACGCTTCCAAGTTCGAGGAACTGCGCGCCACGCTGGAGAAGTTCCAGCTCAACGACGCCTCGTTTACTTATGAGCCGGAGAGTTCGCTGGCCCTTGGCTTCGGCTTCCGCTGCGGGTTCCTTGGGCTTCTGCACCTTGAGATTGTGCAGGAGCGTCTGTTCAGGGAATTCAACATGGATGTGATAACCACAGTGCCCAACGTGTCGTACAAGGTGTACACCACAAAGGGGGAGGTAGTGGACGTCCACAATCCTTCCGGGCTTCCGGCGCCGTCCGTAATTGACCACATTGAGGAGCCTTATATCCGTGCCCAGATTATCACTAAGGCCGATTTCTACGGCCCCATCATGAAGCTTTGCATGGATAAGAGGGGAACTCTTATCGGCCAGCATTACATTACCACGGACAGGGTGGAGCTCAACTACGACCTCCCGCTTTCCGAGGTTGTGTTTGACTTCTATGACAAACTGAAGTCCATCTCCAAGGGGTATGCCTCCTTCGACTACCACGTTACGGATTTCCGCCCGGCGCGCCTTGTGAAACTGGATATCCTCCTTAACGGAGACCCTGCGGATGCGTTGAGTACGCTCATCCACGAGGACCATGCTTACGATTTCGGCCGAAAGATTTGTCTCAAGCTCAAGGACCTTATCCCCAGGCAGCAGTTTGACATTGCGGTGCAGGCGGCAATCGGGGCCAAGATCATCGCCCGTGAAACGGTGCGCCAGGTGCGCAAGGACGTTACGGCCAAGTGCTACGGCGGTGACGTCACCCGTAAGCGCAAACTCCTTGAAAAGCAGAAGGAAGGCAAAAAGCGCATGCGCCAGATAGGCACCGTCCAGGTGCCCCAGAGCGCGTTCATGGCCGTGCTTAAACTGGATTAGTACAATGAACATTAAAGCATCCATAAAGTCAATGCGTCTTCGCACCCTGCCGCTTTCTATGGCCGGGGTGCTCCTTGGAATCCTTCTGGCCGTGTCCAACTGGAAGGTGGACGTGTGGGTGGCGGTTCTGATTGTTATCACAACCGTTTGCCTGCAGATTCTCTCCAACCTTTCCAACGAACTTGGAGATGTCCTTCGGGGCACGGACACCGCAGACCGTCAGGGGCCGGGGTATGGCCTCAATAGCGGGGAACTCACCATAGGGCAGATGAAGGTGCTCATTGGCGTGTTCGTGGGCCTTTGCGTCGTTTTTGGGACGGCCATGACCTGGAGGGCTTTCGGCACGCTTTGGGACCTCACTCCCATCCTTGTGCTGATGCTTGGCGCCGCGGCAATTGCCGGTGCCATGAAATACACCCTGGGGCATAATCCTTACGGTTACAGGGCTAAGGGCGATATTTACGTTTTCCTGTTTTTCGGCCTTGTGGCTGTTCTGGGGGCTTATTTTGTATGCACTCAAGGGGTGGGGCTCCACTGGAAACTGCTGCTCCCTGCCGCCGGCATAGGCTGCTTCAGCGTTGGCGTTCTCAATGTGAACAACATCCGGGATATGGAAACGGACCGCGCCACCCGCACCACCGTGGCCATCAAGCTTGGGGAGCGTAATGCCAAGATCTACCAGACCGTTCTCATCTGCCTTGGATGGGCATTCATGGCTGGTTACTGCCTCCTTTGCTGGCCCTCTTTGTGGCACTGGATGTGGGCGCTTACCCTGCCGCTGTATGTCCTTCACCTTCGCGGCGTCTGGTCCCGCACCGGCCGTGCCCTGGACCCCATGCTCCCGCTCCTTGTCATGTCCACCTTCCTCCTGAGTCTCCTCATGGGCATCGGCTTCTGCGTGTACCTGTTCTAGCCTCCCTCGCGCCACCTCCATACCCTCTCCGCGCACGTTTTGGCCCCCTTTCCGTGCTCGGAGCTCGCTTTTCACCCTCTCCGCGCACGTTTGAACCCACTTTTCGTGCTCGGGCACCGCGTTCCGCGCTGAAAGAATGTGCATTGCAGGTGGATTTTCGTGAAACGGATAATCTGCCGTAGAGGGGCCTGTAGGGCCGATTCTCACTGGTTTGCATTTTGAAATGACGTAATTATCCGTTTCACACCCTCAAAAAAAGGGCACCACAGCACCGTGAAAGGCCGATTTTGCAATTAAACGTTTCCTATTTGGTGACACGGATAAGTTTTCTTTCATTTGCCACAGAGAAGGTAAAACGGGTTTACCTTCAGAAACCTTTAAAATACAGTATTATGAAAGAACTATTATGTGCACTAATCACCGAAGACGGTGAAATTGAAGTGTTTACAGACTTTGAGTTTGAAGAGGCATCGGGGCGCGGCAGGGCAATTATTGACAGAAACACACCGCTGTTCAAAGGGTTGGCCAATAAGTTAAGGGATTCAAGTCCGGATATCTTGTACGCCATCCAGCTTCTGGACGCGGCAAGAAGGGAGGCAAGGTATGACTGCGAACATCTACATCCGGAACTTGAGGCGGCGTTGTCCCAATGGCGCAGGCAAAAGGCGTCCGAACTTGGGTATTCGGTCTTCGTCGTCCTTCAGCAGAGTGTTCTTCTCAAAATTGCCGACGCCGCACCAAAAACCGAGGAAGCACTTCTCGCCATTCCGGGATTCGGCCACGGGAAATTCGGCCTGTACGGGCAGGATATACTATCCATAACCAACTCTATCTGAATAAATTAACCATGGCATTCTACAAAGAATCCCAGGCCGAAGCAGCATTTCGACAGGCCGGACCGATTCACCACCTTTATACCAAAGGCCTGGAATGCGAGGTCCTTTTCCATAGCGACGAAGACCGTATCGTGGCGGTCAATTACGTTGCAATCGCGATAAAGGTTTCCGGGTGCAAACTCCTGGCTTATGCGGTCATGGACAATCATTTTCACTTCATCGTTGAAGGGATGGCGGCACAGGCCCTGGCTTTCTACGACAACTTCCGGGGGATGTTCGGCAAATACCTGAGCCGCCACGGAAGGTCCGGCACCATAATGGGCCTTGCCGAACCAGGCCTCAAAACCATCACCTCCCTTCGGCAACTGAGAAACGAAATTGCGTACGTACTCCGGAATCCATTTGTAGTTAACCCCGACGTCAATGTTTTCGCATACCCCTGGACCAGCGGCAACCTGTATTTCAATTCCTTCTTAGAATGCGAAGGTGTTCCAGCAAATACACTATCCGTCAGGGAATTACGCCGAATAACCATTATGCGGAATCTTCCCGAAATCGATTCCTCGATATATTTTAAAAACGGCGTGGCACAATCCTGGAGCTTTGTAGATTACAAGTTTGCCGAATCATTTTTTGACAATGCCCGGCAGTTTATCTTCTGCGTCCTTAGAAATGTCGAGGGGCAAATAGAAGCGGCCCTGAACTGCGGTGAAATCCCCGTGCTCTGCGACGACGAATTGATTCCGCACGTCTACAAGCTATGCAGTGAAAAATTCAGGGCCGATTCCCCTTCGGCCCTTGACACCTCCGCCAAAAAGCAACTTGCACTTATGCTGAAAAAGACTTACTACTCATCCAACAAGCAGATTGCGCGCCTTGCCAAACTCCCTTTGGCCGATGTCAACACGCTATTTCCCCTCTCCGCCCCGAAATAATACCGCTCCGAGCGCAGGAATGGGGCTCATACGTGCGCGGAGGGGGTGAAACGAGGTGCCCGAGCACGGAAATGGGGCTCAAACGTGCGCGGAGGTGGTAAAACGCGATGCCCAAGCACGGAAAGTGGGTTCAAACGTGCGCGGAGGGGGTGAAACGCGGTGCCCGAGCACGGAAATGGGGCTCAAACGTGCGCGGAGAGGTATATGCCTGATCAGGGCCAGGTATGGCGCTGGCCGAACATGACGAAACAGCGTCGGGGAACCGGCGGAGAGGAATCAATTGGCAAGGAACCGGCAGGGGCGGGGAGCTAGCGCTCCAGCCACTTCATGAAGCCGTCTACGCGGGCGCGGGAGACGGTGAAGTCCGTGGCCGAAACGATGCCGGGCTTGGGGCTTATGCGAAGACGGCCGCCCATGAGCTTGGAAACGCTGTCGATGGATTTCTCGGCTATGATGCAGCTGCGGGAAATGCGGAAAAATGATTCAGGGTCAAGGGTTTCCACAAGGGCGTCCAGGCTGTCGTCAAGGACGTAGGTGGTGCCGGCCTCCGTGACCATGTAGGTGTTTTTGTCCTCTGAGTAGAAGTAGGCGATATCCGACACGCGCACGGGCACTATGCGGTCGTTGAGCTTAATGAGAAACTTCTCCTTGCGGGCCTGGTCCAGGAGGTTGCGCACGGCTTCCCCGGACGGGGCCTTGGCTTCTCCGGAGGCTATTCTGGCAACGGCGCGCTGCATGTCCTTGAGCTCTATGGGCTTTAGGAGGTAGTCTACGGCGTTGACTTCGAAGGCCTGCACGGCATATTGGTCATAGGCGGTGGTGACAATGACCGGCGAATTGATTTCCACTTTTGAGAAGATGTCAAAACTGAGGCCGTCTGAGAGTTCCACGTCCATGAAAATGACATCAGGGTCCGGGTTGGACATGAGCCACTGAACGGCTTCAGTGACAGACCCGGCGCTCCCCACAACTTCCAGCGAGGGAAAATGCTCTTCAATGAGTTTTTTCATGTGCTCGCGAGCACGCAATTCATCTTCCAGTATGAGGGCTTTCATAGGCTTTTCTCATGTTACTAAATGTGGTTATGCAAATTTAGCAAAACATTTGGATTCGGCAAAATGGGCAGCGTCACTTTGAACTGGTCCTCGGTTTTTTCCACCTTGATTTCCGCACCGGCAAGGTCCCGGTATTGGTTGCGTATATACTGAAGGCCGATACCCGTAGACGCCTGTGTGAACGTTTTTGGATTGAGGTTGTTGGTGACGCTCAGGCAGCCGTTTTCATAGCGAAGTTCCAGTTTGAGCGGCTTCTCCAGGGAAAATGCGTTGTGCTTGAGCGCGTTTTCCATAAGGAGCTGGATTGTGCACGGGACCACATATCCTTCCGGAGGATTGGCGGGAATTCCGTTGTCCTCGAATACCACGCCCTCAGGGAACCGGATTTCCATGAGCTCACGGTAGTTGTGCGCAAAATGGAGTTCATCGGCCACGGGAACAAGGCTTTCCCCCTCTTTGGTGAGAAGGTAGCGGTATATTGACGCCAGCTTGTGTATGAACGCGCTGGCTTCTTCGCGGCTTCCTTCCTCCACAATTGAGTCAAGCGCATTGAGGCAGTTGAACAGGAAATGTGGGTTCACCTGGTGCTTGAGGGCCATGTAGCGGAATTCCGCGGCATGGCGCCTTGTTCTTTGGCTGGAAACCTCCCGTTGCATCCGGATGGCTATGGTTACCATATAGATGAATGCCAGAAGTGTGACCACTATCACTATGGCCACAATGAAGGAATCCTTGAAGATGTTGCCCTTATAGGTATCGGCCAGAAAGAACCTGAGGCCGAAAATAATGACCATGGTGGTAATGAGCAGGGTACGGTGGTTTTCCCACGACATCTCCCTTTCATAGGCCGCCGACCTTGCCTTGGGGAAGATGTTTGCAAAGCCGAATAGCCCCCAGCCCAGGAGTTCCGTGACTATGGCGGTGGACACGGAATGCTGCCATACTGGAGGCAGGCTGTCGAACACGAACAGCGCCGCGACATTCCCCAGAAGGAACCCCAGGGCGTTACTGAGCACCACGGACGCAATTGTGATTTCCACCGTAAGGTTCTCCTTGTAGCAGATGATAAGGGACATTGCCATTGTGAGCGCCGTGAGGATAAGGGAATCCCTGAACCCCAGCAATGTGCAGGCTATGGTTCCAAGCGCGTGGAGCGCCGCAAAAATGTGAATGACCCAGGGCGAGGATATCTTTTTCATGCCACTAAGTTAGTCAAAAATCCGTTCGTCGCAAAATCTGCCCCATTCGGGAAAAGAGCAATGGGCCGATTTCCTCAGAGCAAATTAATAATATTAATTTTGCGGATGCCACAATTGGCTAAAATTAGTAACAGAGATGTCTCAGAAACGTAATTTGACTTTCCGCCAGCTGGTGGACCTTAGCTTTGGTTTTTTCGGCGTGCAGATTGCATATGCCCTCCAGAGCGCAAATATAAGCCGAATCTTCGCCACCCTTGGCGCAGATCCCCATCAGCTGAGCTTTTTCTGGATCCTTCCCCCGCTTATGGGAATGATAGTCCAGCCCCTTGTGGGAAAATACAGTGACCGCACCTGGAACCGCATGGGCCGCCGCAAACCCTACCTCATCGTGGGCGCCCTCATTGCCGTTGCCGTAATGCTGCTTCTGCCCAACGCCGGCAGCTTCAACTTCCCTGCAAGGCTTTTCCTGGGCCTCAACATGGCCATGTGGTTCGGCCTTTTCTCCCTCATTTTCCTTGACACCTCCATCAACATGGCCATGCAGCCTTTCAAGATGATGGTAGGGGACATGGTGAACGAGGAACAGAAGACTCAGGCCTACTCCATCCAGAGCTTCCTTTGCAACGCCGGTTCCCTTGTGGGCTACCTTTTCCCCATCTTCTTCACTTGGATCGGCCTTGCCAACACCGCCCCTGAAGGCGTTATCCCTCAGTCTGTTGTGTGGAGCTTCTACGTTGGTGCCGCCATCCTCATCCTCTGCGTGGTGTACACCTTCGCAAGGGTAAAGGAAATGCCTCCTAAAGAGTATGCCGAATTCCACGGAATTGACCTCTCAAAGAAGGCCGATGAGCCCTCCGAGGGCCTTGTGAAGCTCCTTTTCAAGGCACCCAAGACCTTCTGGACCGTGGGTCTTGTGCAGTTCTTCTGCTGGAGCGCCTTCCTTTATATGTGGACCTACAGCAACGGCGCAATCGCCGCCAACTGCTGGGGCGTGGACATGGCTTCGGCCGGAGCAGCCGCAACCGAAGGCTTCCAGGCCGCCGGCAACTGGGTGGGCGTGGTGTTCGCCGTCCAGGCCGTTGGCTCGCTTGTGTGGGCCGCCATCCTGCCCCGCTTCAAGAGCATCAAGCTCTCCTATGTGGTGAGCCTCCTTATAGGTGCCGTCGGATTCGCATCCGTTTTCTTCATCCACAACCAGTGGGCGCTCTTCGGCAGCTATTTCCTCATTGGCTTTGCATGGGCCGCAATGCTTGCACTGCCTTTCACGCTCCTTACCAACGCCCTTGAGGGAAGCCCCTACATGGGAAGCTACCTGGGCCTTTTCAACTGCACCATCTGCCTGCCCCAGATTGTGGCTGCCGCAACCGGCGGCGCCGTGATTTCGCTCCTTGGCAGCCAGCCCGCCATGCTCCTTGCGGCCGGGGTGTTCCTGGTGCTTGGAGCCGCCTCCGTATATTTCATCAAAACCAAATAATTTAACCAATAAACACACTAATGAAAAGGTTTTTAACCGCACTCGCAGTGCTTCTGACAGCCTGCGCTACCGTATTTGCCCAGGGCAAGTACCAGGTTAAAGGTGTGGTAGAAGACGCCATGGGTCCCGTTATCGGAGCCACGGTCTTGGAAGTTGGCACCACCAACGGTGTCTCCACAGGACTTGACGGCGACTTCGTCCTCACCGTTTCCAGCCCCGATGCAACAGTGGAAGTTTCCTGCATCGGCTATGCAACCCAGACCTTCAAGGCCAACGCCGTTCCGGCAACCATCACCCTTGGGGAAGACTCCACCTTCCTTGACGAGGTTGTGGTAATCGGTTACGGTACCGTCAAGAAGAGCGACCTTACCGGTTCCATCTCTACGGTCAAGGCCGATGAAATCAACAAGGGTGTCATCACAACTCCCGCAGACCTCCTCCGCGGCAAGAGCGCCGGTGTGGTTGTTACCACCGGTTCCGGTATGCCCGGTTCGGGAGCAACCGTCCGTATCCGTGGCGGTGCATCCCTGAACGCATCCAATGACCCTCTGTACATCATCGACGGCCTGCCCGTTTCCAACGACGGCATCTCCGGCATGAGTGACCCTCTGTCCTCCATCAACCCTGAGGACATCGAGAGCTTCACCGTGCTCAAGGACGCTTCGGCAACCGCCATCTACGGTTCCCGCGCTTCCAACGGTGTTATCGTTATCACCACCAAGAAGGGTTCCCGCGGCGCTACCAGCGCTGTCCCTCACGTGGCAGTAGACCTCACCACCTCCGTGAACACCATCGCTAAGTACTACGATGTCCTCACCGGCGACCAGATGCGTGACCTCATCGCCCAGCGTGTTGCAGACGGCAAGATTGCAGCCGCCGCCCAGGATGCACTTGGCAAGGAGAATACAGACTGGCAGAGGCAGATCTATCACGCCGCTCCCACCGTGGATGCAAACGTGAGCGTAAACGGCAATGTCAATGCAGGCAAGGCTTTCAGCCTTCCTTACCGTGTTTCCGGTGGCTTTACCACCCAGAACGGTACCCTCAAGGGCTCAAAGATGAACCGCGCTACCGCCGCCATCAACCTTTCTCCTTCCTTCCTTGACAAGCACCTGAATGTCAACCTCAACGGTAAGTATACCTATGCAAAGAACTGGTATGCCAACCAGGGTGCAATTGGCTCCGCTCTCCGCTATGACCCCACCCAGCCTATCTATGCAACTGACGCAGAAGGCGGCCTTGGCGGTTACAGGATCTGGAGAATGACCAACGGAGACGTCAACACAATGGCAACCACCAACCCCATTGCCCAGCTGGAGCAGCAGCAGGACTATGCGACCGCCAACCGTTTCATCGGCAACGCACAGTTCGACTACAAGATCCACGGCTTTGAGGATCTCCGCGTAAACCTGAACCTTGGTATGGACTGGGCAAAGAGCTCCGGTACCACCGAGGTTGCACAGAACTCCGAGGCTTCCTTCCACAACACCCAGCAGTCCGGTAGCGGTTCCCACACAGACTACCACTATGGCCGTCTGAACACCACCCTGGAAGTTTATGCCGACTACAACAAGACCTTCGCAGACCTTCACAACGTAGATGTGATGGCAGGTTACTCCTGGCAGCGTTTCTACAACGACAGCGACTCCAAGACCGTGAAGCTCAGCAACGGTGATGTCCTGAATGACTCCATTTACAAGGGCGAGTACTTCCTCATCTCCTTCTTCGGCCGTGCAAACTACAGCTTCGGAGACCGTTACCTCATCACCGCCACCATCCGTAGGGATGGTACTTCCCGCTTCCAGAATCACAAGTGGGGTCTCTTCCCTTCAGTGGCTCTGGGTTGGAACATCAAGAACGAAGAGTTCATGAAGAACCTCGAAAACCTCTCCACCTTGAAGCTCCGCGCTTCATGGGGTCAGACCGGTCAGCAGGATGTGGGTGGCTACTATGACACCTTCGCAACCTTCTACACCAACCAGCTTGGTTCCCTGTACCAGTTTGGCGGCAACACCATCACTCCTATAACCGCCCTCGGTTATAACTCCGACCTCAAGTGGGAGACCACCACAACCTACAACGTGGGCTTCGACTTCGGCTTCTGGAACGACCGCTTCACAGGTAACGTGGATGTGTACAAGCGCGACACCAAGGACCTCCTTTCCTATGTACAGGTGGCAGCCCTTTCCAACCTCACCAACTACCTCAATACCAACATCGCTTCCCTCACCAACTTCGGTGCAGAACTGGAACTGAACGGTATCATCATCGAGAAGAAGGACATGAGCTGGACCGCAGGCTTCAACGTGGCTTACAACAACAACCAGATCACCAAGCTCAACGCTTCCTCCGAGAATAAGGAAGGCGTGCGCACCGGCGGAATCTCCGGCGGTACCGACAACTGGGTACAGAAGCACGACGTAGGTCACCCCATGAGCTCATTCTATGTGTATCAGCAGGTTTACGACCAGAACGGACGTCCTGTCTTCGGCCAGTATGTAGACCAGAACAATGACGGCGTCATCAATGAGAGTGACCGTCACTTCTTCCACAAGCCTTGGGCCGACTTTACCTTCGGCTTCAATACCAACTTCACTTACAAGAACTGGAATGCAGCCCTCTCCGGCCACGCTTCACTTGGCAACTACGTTTACAACAACGTGGCTTCCAACAGTGAAATGTACAAGGACCTCTGGGTGAACTCCTTCGTTTCCAACCGTGTTGCATCCGCCGTCTATTCCAACTTTGACGACGCAATGTACATCTCCGACTACTATATCGAAGACGGTTCATTCCTCAAACTGGACAACCTCACAATCGGTTACACCTTCCCTAAACTGTTCACCATCGCAGGAGACCGTCCCGCATCCCTGAACATATTCGGAACTGTCCAGAATATCTGCACCATCACCAGGTACTCCGGTATTGACCCCGAGGTTTACGGTGGTATCGACGGCACGGTTTATCCCCGTCCCCGTACTTTCGTACTTGGTCTCAAATTTAACTTCTAAAGGAGGATACAGCAATGAAAACAGTTAAATATATCCTTTCCGTTATCGCTGCGGTGTCGGTACTCGCTTCCTGCGTCAAGGACCTCAACGTGGTCCCTATCGACCCCAATAAAAACACTGCCGACAAAGCCCTGAATTCTCCGGAAGCATTTGAGGCTTTCCTCGCAGGTATCTATACAGGTTATGGCACATCCGGTTATTACGGCCCCAACGGAGATCCTTCAATCTCCGGTCTTGACGGCGGTATGAGCCAGTATGTCCGTGGCCTTTTCCACCTCTGCGAACTCTCCACGGACGTTTACGTCTGCGGTTGGAACGACGAAGGTGTTCCGGATGTCTGCAAGATGCAGTGGGACCAGAATACCGGTCTTATCTACTCCATCTATTCCCGCATGTTCTTCCAGATTGCCCAGTGCAACGAGTTCATCCGCCAGGCAAAGGCCACTTCCGTAAACCTTCCCAAGAAGGATGAGTGGATTGCCGAAGCCCGTGCACTCCGTGCCCTGAGCTATTATCACGCAATTGACAACTTCGGCAATGTTCCTTTTGCCGACGAGACTTCGGTGGTGGGCCAGACTCCCGTCCGTATCACCCGCTCCGACCTTTTCAACTGGCTTGAGACCGAACTCAAGGACATCATTGACAATTCTGCACTCCCTGCAGCGCGTGCTGGAGAATACGGTCATATTGACAAGGGTGCCGCCAAGATGATCCTTGCAAAGCTCTACCTCAATGCAAAGGTGTACATCGGCACTGAAAAATGGGCCGAATGCGCTGGTGTCCTCAAGGACCTCATGGACGACGGCTACAGCCTTCACACCACTCCCCGCGGCACCACATACAGCGCCTACCAGGACCTCTTCCTTGCCGACAACGACAAGTGCACGGATGAAATTATCTTCGCAATCGAACAGGATGGTACCGACACCCAGTCCTATGGCGTGACCAACTACCTTGTATTCGCCTTCACCGGCGGTTCAATGATTGCCTCAGACCTCGGTATCTCCTCCGGTTGGGCAGGTTGCCGTACAACCCCCGAATTCTATGGCAAGTTTACCGCAGCTGACAAGCGCGCCCTGTTCTGGACCGACGGCCAGACCACTGACGTGGTTGATTTCGGTGAGTTCACCAACGGCATCGCCTTCCAGAAATACAGGAACAAGAATGCAGACGGAACTTCCGGCAAGGCCGAAGGTTTCGTAGACATCGACTTCCCCGTATTCCGTTATGCCGATGTCCTCCTGATGGCTGCCGAGTGCGAAGCCAATGGTGCCGCCGTTGACGGTTATGCCGGCTTCAATCAGGTACGCACCCGTGCCGGACTTGCTACCATCGCAAACCCCTCCAAGCAGGAAATCCTTGACGAGCGTGCCCGTGAGCTCTATCTTGAGCTGTGGCGCCGTCAGGACCTCGTCCGTGCCGACCAATTCACTACCGACAAATACATCTGGCAGTGGAAGGGCGGTGTCCACGACGGTCAGGCCGTTGAATCTTACAAGAATCTGTACCCGATTCCCACTTCTGACCTTATGGTTAACCCTAACCTGAAGCAGAACGAAGGTTATAACAAATAGCAGACATGAAAAAAGTTGTATCTATAATTTCCGCAGGTCTGCTTGCAATCCTTGCAGTATCCTGCGCCAAGGATGAGAAGGTAACCTTCAAAACCAGTGAAGTTACCGCTCCCGTCATTGGAGAAGTAAACGTCGGTACTGACGTTACTGTAAACTATACTCCGGCCGTTTTCAACATGTCGTTCAACCAGAAGATGCCTGTTTACCATACTCTTGGTCTGGTGAAACTTGGCGAAACTGTCTGTGACGTGACCCTGAGTGCGGCCAAGGATAATGGTTCGGCCCTTACAATCTCCGGCAAGAACCTCAATGCCGCCCTTCAGAACCGCGGCCTCGCAAACGGCGATGTTGCAGAGCTGTCCCTTGTTGTCCGCGCAACCATCCAGGACCCCTCCAAGGGCGTTACCAACGGTTATGTGGACTCTGAGGCAAAGTCCATCTCCTGGACCATCAAGGAAGAGGAGAAGCCCGGTGCAGATCCTTATGCAGGCTGGACCGAGAGTGACTGGGGCGTAACCGGTTCCATCGCTTCGGCCGGAATCAGCTGGGACAAGGATATCACCATGGTGACGGACGGCACATGGCATGTTGCCCGTGGAGTTGTCCTCACCACAACCGATGAATTCAAGTTCCGCAAGTACAAGGAGGCCGATCCTTGGGCCGTGAACTTCGGCGGTGACTTCGTTGCCTTTGATGCCGAATTCGCCGTAACCCAGGGAGGACCCAACATCAAGGTCACCGAGGACGGTACCTATGACCTCCTCCTGAACCCCGACGGCTCTGTGGCAAAGGTTATCCCTGCCAAGACCGGCGGTGCAGACCCTTACGCAGGCTGGGAAGACAGTGACTGGGGCGTAACCGGTTCCATCGCTTCGGCCGGAATCAACTGGGACAAGGATATCACCATGGTAACAGACGGCACATGGCATGTAGCCCGTGGAGTTGTCCTCACAACCACCGATGAATTCAAGTTCCGTAAGTACAAGGAGGCCGATCCTTGGGCCGTGAACTTCGGCGGTGACTTCGCTGCATTTGATGCCGAATTCGCCGTAACCCAGGGAGGACCCAACATCAAGGTCACCGCGGACGGTACCTATGACCTCCTCCTGAACCCCGACGGTTCTGTGGCAAAGGTTATCCCTGCCCAGACCGGCGGTGCAGCCGACCCTTATGCTGGCTTTGACGACAGTGACTGGGGCGTAACCGGTTCCATCGCTTCGGCCGGAATCAACTGGGACAAGGATATCACCATGGTAACGGACGGTACATGGCATGTGGCCAAGGGCGTTGAACTTACGGCTACCGACGAGTTCAAGTTCCGTATGTACAAAGAGTCCGATCCTTGGGCAACCAATTTCGGCGGCGACTTCGCTGCATTTGGTGAAGAGTTTGCCGTGACCCAGGGAGGACCCAACATCAAGGTCACCGAGGACGGCACCTATGACCTTCTTCTCAACCCGGACGCCGCTGTGGCAAAGGTTGTGAAGAGCGGTGAAGACCCCGGCATTTAATCTCTGATGTCATTTGAATGATGCGGCTGGCCCTGTTTCCGGGCCGGCCGCTTTTTTATTTATCTGATTATTTGTAAATTGCGAGCATGAAAAAAGCAGTTCTTTTTTTGTGCTTCATAACGCTTGCCATAGCGGCTAGCGCAGGGCCAGCAACGCCATACCCGGTGAAAATGGCGCAGCCGGACGGCAGCACCATTACGCTCAGGATTCATGGAGACGAGTATTATAATTGGTATACATCCGAAGACGGAAAAACCGTTTATGAGAGGGGGGAGGACCTCTGGTGGCGTCCCTCTTCCGGAATTAAGCCGCGCCGCAAGGCCGAATCCCGTATAAATCAGGGTTGGTGGGGAGAAAATGGAAATGGAATGGGGAACAAGCATATCCCGGTTTTGCTGGTGGAATTCAGCGACAAGCATTTCCATGAAGGGGCATACGATTATTTCCGCCGTGCGCTCAATGATCCTGGTTTTTCCGACAACGGACAATACGGCTCTGTGAGGGATTATTATATCGATGCGTCTTACGGGCTCTTTACGCCGGAATTTGACGTGATGGGACCTGTGAGGATTTCACGGAAATCCACAGATAAAATCAGCGGTGATGACTCCGGAAACAATGCTCTTGCCCGCACCGTCATTTTTGAGGCCATGGCAATGCTGGACCCTACGGTTGATTTCTCCATCTACGACCATGACAATGACGGATATATAGACACCATTGCGCTCATTTTTCCCGGCATGGGGCAGGAGGAGGGAGGCGGTCCCGATGCAATTTGGTCCCATTCGTCCCATCTCACTTATTCCGGCCAAAAGTCATTTGACGGGAAGATTGCCGGAACCTATTTCTGCTCCCCGGAAATGTCCAATGATTTGTCCTCTTTTCACAGGATAGGTACCTTCTGTCATGAATTCGGCCATACACTTGGCCTTCCTGATTTATATGATACAAACTATGAGGAAAACGGCACGGCACCCCACCCCTCCTACTGGAATCTTATGGCTGCCGGCAATCATTTGCCCGTTCCTCCCAGGCTGAGTACTTTTGAGCGTTATCTGCTGGGATATATCAGCAGTTTGGATAGCATCGATGGTGAGGGAGCCCATACTATACCCGGTCTGGACCAGGGAAAGGCGTATATTCTCCCGGCTTCCAACGGAGGAGAGTACTTCCTTTTTGAGGTCAGAAACACTTACGGCTGGGATTCCTGCGTTCCGTCGGGCCTGCTTATCTACCATATAGACACTTCCCTGAATCAGATTCACGACACCAATGCTTCGGCCATTTGGAACAGCAATCAGATAAATGCTTACGGTGATCACCCTTGCTGCTATATCCTGGGTTCAGTCGGAAATGATTCCTGGAGTTCCTGGTGTATCAAGTCAGAACCGGATTATACCCTTACCGAGTGGTCAGGGGAGCCGGACTACAGGCTTCTGAATATCAGCTATGACGCGGCATTCGGCCAGGCGGCGTTTGACGTGAAATTCGTGGCTCAGCATATTTCAGGATATGTATATGACAAAGACGGGAATCCAATCAACGGTGCGGTCCTGAACCTGTCTTCGGCCGCAACAGAGGAAATCCTGGCTACAACCACCACCGAGTTCGGCGGTTATTACAGTTTTTATCCGGACGAATCAATGCCGGAGGACCTTGTAATTACCGCTTTCGGGCGTGACTGCATCTCCCAGAAGGCAAATGTGCATGGCCACTATGTTATAAAGGACTTTACTTTGGAGTCCGTATATACAGACTCTTTCTGGATTGATAGCCGTGCCACCCTGGCCGATTTCGGCATTTCCTACATTCAGTCGCCTTCGGGGCAGCTTCATGCGGGAGAGCCTTTCCCTTTGAAACTCGTGAAGTCTGTAACCGGAGAGATTGAGTCTCTTCACTGGTATGTGGACGGCAATGAAATTACCGAAGACTCGGTGACGTTTTCGTCGGGCCAGCATACCGTCAAGGCCGTGATTGCCTACAAAAACTATTACGGCGACGGGTTGGAATCGGACACCATTGAGCTTGTCATAAACGTTCTCTAGTACACCACAGCCATGAAAAAAGCGTTTTACATATTATTGTCGGCCGCATTACTGGTGGTTTCCTGCACGGCGCCGGAGCAGGCCGCTCCCGTCAAGGATGAAGGAAAGGAAGATGTCACGCAACCAGAAAAGGAGAAGTCGCGCATCATTCTTTCATCACCGTCTGTCGGAATAGGTTACCAGGGCGGAGAGATGGAAGTGAAGGTGACGAGTAACGTTGAACTTGAAGTGATTCTTCCGGACACTGCTCCATGGATACGTCTTGGAGAAACCAAAGCCCTGACAGAGACCGTCTATACCTTCACCGTTGAGGCCAATCCGGAGACATCTGAGAGACATACCGACATCACCTTTGTATATAGTGCCGATAACCTGAAGGAAACAGTACACGTTGTCCAGGATGCCTTCAAGCCGGAGGATCAAGTAAAAGCGCCTGGAGTTTATGGCATTGCCGGGCTCAATTTCGTTTACGAGGAAGGGCGGCACCAGTACCTTATAAGAAAAGACGGATCGGCCGATAAATTCGTGATTCTGGATACCGAGGCTCAGAAGTTCTTGTGCATAAGTATGGTTTACAGCGGAATTGTCGGCAGTGTAGTAAACGCGACAATACTGCAGAATGTGAGTCCGGCCATTCAGTCTGTCCATGAGAACGTGCGTCTCAAAGTAATAAAAACAGAGGGTAACTATACTTTTTTCTCCAGTCTGGACGATGATACCAAAGTTCTGATGGTCAAGTATTCCAATGACAATCCTACGGACTGGAGCATAACCGGCACAATGGTTTTCCCGCAGTGGGACACCAAGGCTTCCATCCCCATGACACTGGAGGGCGACTGGTGGGTGGCCCGTGGGGTGACTCTTTCCGCGTCGGACGAATTCAAATTCATCTTCAGACACTCCTGGGAAATCAACAGAGGCGGAAACATGTCTGCCTTAGAGAATCCCTTTTCCGTCTATCAAGACGGCCCCAACATCATCCCCAGAACAAGCGGCACCTTTGACATCTATATGAATGCCGACACATATTCGGCCTATCTGGTAGCTCACTAGACTCTCGTTTTGCGGCTGGCCCTCCCGGGCCGGCCGTTTTTTTTGATTTTTCGAAAAGACTGATTATATTTGCAAAAATGATATCATTTATGGAAACAATATCAAGAACGCAAATAGCAGTCAGGTTGCGGCCGGATATTCTGGAAAGGGTGAGGTACAAGGCCCGTCAGGAGAAACTTTCCGTCAATGCCTATATAGAAAAAACATTGCAGGATGCCTCCCTGGCCAAAATTCCCAAACTTCCGGAGGATTTTGTGGCAGATCCTGTGATTGAATCATTTAACGGAATGATAAAAGCTCCTTCACAGAAGGAACTTGATGCAGATCCCCGCCTGAGACATATCTTTGGAGTATGAGACCGAAAGTATTTCTTGACACCAACGTCATTCTGGATTTGATTGTCAGCGAAAGATCCACAAAAGAGGTCAATTGTATTTTTTCGGCCATAAAGATGCACTTGATAGAGGCGCAAGTCTCTGTCCAAAGCTTGTTGGATGCATATTACGTGTCAACTAAAGATAAAGTCCCTTTTGAGGCTTTCAAAGCCTTCTTGTCGGAAATCAGACGTTATGTAAACTGGAGTTCTGTTGACAGCATCGATCTTGATTGGGCCATGAACAATTATACCGGAGACCTTGAGGATGATGCACAGTATGCCTGTGCATACGATGGCTGCTGCGACTTTTTCATTACACGAGATAAAAAGCTTTTGAACAGAAACGCTCCGGGCTGCCCCATGAGGGTAATGTCTCCGGAAGAATTTGTTTCACAGATGGCGTCATAAAGCGGCTGGCCCTCGCGGGCCGGCCGCTTGTTTTTTCCCCGGATTCTGTGTAACTTGCGACTATGAGAAAACTACTAGTTGTAATATGGCTTATGACGCTGACCGTGTTGGCCGATGCCGGGCCGGCCATTCCCCGTCCCGTAAAGATGGTGCAGCCTGATGGCAGCACAATTACACTCAGGATTCATGGAGACGAGTACTTCAGCTGGTATACGTCTGAAGATGGAAAAACCGTATATGAGCAGGGCGAAGACAAGTGGTGGCGCCCCTCTTCCCCAAGTGCCTTAAGGGCAAAGCGTTCACGGCGCCCGCGAGCCCAGATAGGTTATTGGGGCAATAATGGCAATGGTTTTGGCAACAAACACATCCCGGTGCTGATGGTGGAATTCTCCGACAAGTCTTTTAAGGATGGTGCGGCTGATTATTTTGTCAGGGCGCTCAATGAGGAAGGTTTTTCCGATAACCAGCAGCATGGCTCCGTGAAAGATTACTACACCGAGGCTTCTTATGGGCTTTTTGTCCCGGAATTTGACTTGTATGGGCCTGTAAGGCTGGAACGGTCTTATTACGACGGTGTAAAAAATGATAGTAACAAGAATATATTGAAGGCCTCCATGATGGTATTGGAAGCCATGGTAAAGTTGGATTCTTCCGTTGATTTTTCCGGTTATGATTACAATAATGACGGCTTTCTTGACACGGTGTGCCTGATTGTTCCAGGAGTTGATCAGTCTGAAGGCGGAGATGGGTATTCCATCTGGGCACACCAAGGGTTAATACAGAATCATTACCAGATTTCCTCCGATTTAAGGAACAAGACTTTTGACGGAAAGAAGGTGAGCAGATATACCTGTTCCGCGGAACTTGACGGAGACTGGACATCTTTTGAAGGAATAGGTGCCTTTGCCCATGAGTTTGGCCATTCCATCGGCCTTCCAGACCTTTATGACCAGGATGGCGAAGAAAACGGGACGTCAAGGACACCTTCATACTGGAGCCTGATGGCAAACGGAAGTAATAGACTGTTCCCAACCAGAATGAGCGCTTTTGAACGGTATCTGCTTGGTTATATCAAAGAACTGGAGCCCCTACCTGCTCAGCAGGAAACTATCAGTATTCCAGGCCTGGACAGCGGCAAGGCATACATCCTGCCTGCATCTTCGGAGAACGAGTATTTTCTTTTTGAAACCCGTAGCGGAGACGGATGGGATACCTATTCTCCCTCGGGACTGCTGGTATATCATGTTGACGCGTCACTGAATCAGGTCCACGATACCAATGCTGCCGCTATCTGGGAACTTAACGCAATAAATGCCTATGGAGACCATCCCTGCTATTATATTCTTTCTCCTTCAACCGATGTTCAAGACAATTGGTATTTCTGGACTTTCCCCACATCGGATTTCTATCCCAATTATCTTACCGATATCTACAATGTTACAGAATATGAGTTGAATGACTGGTCTGGAGTTGCCGGATACAGGCTTGAGAATATTCGGTATGACAAGGCTTCCAATGTTGCATCATTCAATTTGAAGGTTCAGGGGCAGGTTATATCCGGTTATGTCCGTGATAAGGACGGAAATCCTTTCCCGGATGCCGTGGTGTATTTGTCATCGGCCAGTTCACGCAGTGTCAGAAAATCAATTACAAGGCGTTCCGTCCAAAGCGAAGCTCTTGCTTCCGCAATTACGGATAGCAATGGACATTACGCTCTCTCTCTTGAGAAAGACATGCCGGAAGACCTTGTGGTCACGGTTTTCGGGAAGGACTGCATTCCGGCGGAGGCTTTTGTGAGTGGTCATTTTGCAACACGGAACTTTACGTTGGAGTCGGTTTTCATAGAACCCGAATCCGGCAGTTTGTCTCTTTGGAACGGCTCTTTGACACAACAGTGGGGCATAGGAAGCCGGACTAATTACACGGTTGCCCAGAAATTCAGCGCAAGCATGCTTGAAGAGCATGTCGGCAAGTTGATAAAGCGCATCAAATTCAGCTATTATCCCAGTTGCGATGAACTATGGGTGTTCATTGACGTCGGAAAGGACAGGAGGGTGATGGTGCAACAGATTTCAGACGGTGGTGCAGGTTTTGTCAGGGACGTGGAACTGTCATCTCCATTTGAAATTCCCTCCGGAGAAGACATCTATGCCGGTTATATGATAAAGACAAATTATGCCGATTATCCTGTTTTGACGGATAGCGGTCCTGCATTGCCGGGCGGGTTCCTCATCTATAACGGGTTCTCTTTGTCGGAGCCCGGAGGCAGCAAGTGGGCGGAACCAGCCATTGACTGGGGTTGGGAATGCGGCAATGCCGCAATAACACTTACCGTGGAGGATTATGTTCAAATTGACGGGCGGGCCACCTTGGCCGATTTCGGCATATCCTATATCGAGGCTCCCTCCGGCCAGCTTCACGCCGGAGACAGCTTCCCCCTGAAGCTTGTACAATCTCCCGCAGTGAATGTGAGTTTGGTTCGTTGGTTCGTGGATGGGAAAGAGACGTCTGATGACTCAGTGACTCTTTCTGCCGGAGAACATACAATCAAGGCGGAGATGACCATCTTTGGCTCCAGCATTGACAGTGATACCGTTGAACTTACAGTGAATGTCCTCTAACTTATGTCGGCGATGAAAAGAGCGTTATACATACTATCCATTATATTGTTTGCCGTCTCCTGTACTCCTGCCAAAGAGGTGGAGCCGGAAAAGCCCGATGAAAAAGAGAAGAATAACGGGAAAGAGGATACTCCTCAAAAGGAAGAATCCCGGCTTATCCTTTCAGAGACCTCTGTAAGCGTTGGTGCAGACGGTGGGGTGATAGAGGTGAAAGTGACCAGCAATGTAGATGTAAAGGCAGTTATCCCGGATAATACCACGTGGATAAGTATGGGGGAGACAAAGGCCGATATGACAGAGACCGTCCATACCTTCACCGTTGAGCCAAATCCGGAAACAGCGCCCAGAGAGGCCGATATAAGATTCATAAATGAGGAGGAGAAACTCTCGGAAACATTGCACGTCAGCCAGGAGGGCCGGGAAGAGGTTAAAGGACCCGGTATTTACGGCATAGCAGGGCTTCATTACGAGTATGATAAGGGCCGTCATCAGTATCTGGTGAGAAAGGAAGGTTCCTTGAAAAAATTTGTGATTCTTAACCCCGGGACTCAGCAGTTTTTGAGCGTTCGTATGGTTTATTCCAATGAGCCTGGAGCCATTGTTGAGGCGTCCATCCTTCAGAATGTGATTCCTCAGAGCCCGTCTCTTCAGGAGCATATCCGCTTGAAAGTGGAGAAAGTAGAAGGCGGCTGCACCTTTTTCTCCAGCATTGATGATAAGTCGCAGCAGTTGGTTCTGAATTATGCCGATGAATCATCCAGGGACTGGAGCATAACCGGTACTATGGTTACTCCGCAGTGGGACACCAATGCCTCCATCCCAATGACCCTGGAAGGAGACTTGTGGGTCGCGCGCGGGGTCAGTTTATCGGCCTCAGACAAATTCAAGTTCATCTACAGGCACTCCTGGGATGTTAACAGGGGAGGAAACATACAGGAGTTGGGAACGTCATTTCCCCTGACCCAGAATGGCCCTGACATCCTTCCCGGAGTAAATGGCATTGTAGATATTTATATGAGTGCCGATACTAATTTGGCCTTTGTGGTATTACAATAATAACTGATGAAAACGAAGCTTCTGATTTTATTTGGGCACTGCCCGTTGTGGCGCTTCTGGCGGGCTGTACGGTACCATCGGCCACTCCTGCATCCAACGAACCCTCCGGTAATACGGAATTCCCGGCCCATGACGGTTATCGCATCTATGCCGTGGACAATACCGGCTGGGATGCGCTGGTATTCGTTCAAAGTATATCAATATAACAATCCTAATATGAAAAAACTTCTTATTGCTTTTTGCGGCCTTTCGCTAATTGCCTGTTGCTCAAAAAACGGGGCCGATTCCGGTAAAGACACGGCCTCTGGATACAACGTGGAAACGCCTTCCTTCGCAAAGGGTGCGGACGTAAGCTGGCTTTCAGAGATGGAGGCGGGTGGCAAAACCTTCAAGAAAAAGGACGGTACCACTGCCGACTGCTTTGAGGTCCTCAAGGACTGCGGCGTAAACTCCATCAGGCTTCGCGTGTGGGTGAATCCGTATAAGGGCTGGAGCGGCAAGGAAGACATGGTAAAACTGGCCGAAAGAGCCGCCAAGGCCGGAATGGCTCTCATGGTAGATTTTCACTACTCCGACTTTTTCTGCGACCCTTCCCGTCAGACAATCCCTTCGGCCTGGGCTGCTGATGCCTCCGACGTAAACAAGATGTGCGTCCATGTGAAAGAGCACACCACGGAGGTCCTTCTGGCGCTAAAGGACAAAGGCATTTCTCCCGCTTGGATTCAGATAGGCAACGAGACCAGAAACGGTATGCTGTGGCCTATCGGCCAGCTGTGGGGAAACGGAGCAGGCGGTAAGGAAAAGTATGCAGATCTTTACAAGGCCGGATACAATGCCGCTAAGGCCGTATTTCCGTCTGCACTTGTGGGACCTCACGTGAACAACGCCTATGATGACAACGACTGGTGGTTCAAGGACCGCAAGGCATCCGGATGCAGGTTTGACATGATATGCCTGTCACACTATCCCCAGGAGCAGAGTAAGATGACTCCCACGGAGTGCAATACTGCCGCTGTAAGCCGTATAAAAGCTCTTATCGGCACGTATAATGTTCCTGTGATTGTGTCTGAAGTTGGTGTGAAGACTCCGGACAACGAGGCTGTTGCCGCCGGTCTCCTCAAAGAGTTCATGGCTGCCGTTAAGCAGATTTCCCTATGCAAGGGTGTGTTCTACTGGGAACCGGAAGTCTATGACTGGTGGAAACCTGCAGTATACAACACCCTGGGTTGGAATTCATACAATATGGGCGCCTTCCTTTCAGGCGGCAAACCTTCCTCAGTTATGGATTCGCTATGTAAGTAAAAAAAAAGAGCCTCGCGAGAGGCTCCTTTTTTTTTACAGTTCCCAGGCCAGTGCCGACGCACCGAGAATTGCGGCGTCGGATTCCTTGAGCTGTGAGTAGACAAGTTTCACCTTGTTGCGCCACAGGGAAAGGACGTTCTCGTTCATGGCCTTTACAATGGGCTCCGTGAGGAATTCCTTTGCGCGGGCAAGACCGCCGAAGAGCACAATTGCCTCCGGAGCGGAGAACTCTATGAAGTCCGCGAATTTTTCGCCAAGGATTCGGCCGGTGAATTCGAAAATCCTGAGGGCCAGTTTATCTCCGTCCTTAGCGGCTTCGTAGACGTCCTTGGACGTAATTTTGTCCAGGGAACGGAGCTCTGAGGGTTCGTCGGTCATTTCCAGCCATTCACGGGCGGTGCGGGCTACGCCGATGGCGCTGGCATAAGCCTCCAGGCAACCGGTTTTGCCGCAGTTGCACTGACGGCCGTTGTGGCGTACAGCACAGGTGTGGCCAAGTTCTCCGGCAAAGCCGTCGTGGCCATATACAACCTCACCGTTGATCACGATACCGGAGCCTACGCCGGTTCCGAGGGTGATCATGATGAAGTTCTTCATACCGCGGGCTGCTCCATATGTCATTTCACCCACTGCTGCGGCGTTGGCGTCGTTGGTGAGGGATACGGGAATGCCGTTCATCTGTTCAGAGAGGAGCTTTGCAAACTCAACCCTGCCGTGTGCCCAGGCCAGGTTGGGGGCGCACTCTATGGTGCCGGTGTAGTAGTTGCCGTTGGGGGCGCCTACACCAATGCCGCGGATTCGGCCTTCTGCCGAAGCTTCTGCGATGATGCGTTCCAGGGCCTCTGCGAGTTCCGCGATGAAAGGACCAACTTCGTCGTGGTTGTCCGAGCGGATTACGGTCTGTGCCAGAACGGTACCACGAGCATCTACAATGCCGCATTTGGAGGTTTGGCCTCCGATGTCAATGCCGATTACTAAGTCTTTTGCCATAACTTGTTATGCTTTTTTAATCTTTGAACCTGCAACTGCAAAATAGAGGATGAATGCAACTGCTGCTGCAAGAACCCAGTAGCTGGGCATGTAGCCGGCTTTGTCGGCCACGAAGTTCTGTACAAGGGGAACGATGCCGCCGCCGACTACCATTGCCATGAAGATTCCGGAAGCCTTTTCCGTGGCTGCGCCGAGGCCTTCAACAGCGAGGTCGAAGATGGTGCCCCACATGACGGAGGTGCAAAGGCCGCATAGAACAAGGAGGAGAGCCGCGATGGGAACCTGTACCATACCGAAACCGCTGCCGGTGAACACGGGCATTGAAACCATGGCGGCCTTGCCAAGGAAGATGGCCAGAATGATAAGGACAAGTGCTACGCCGGATACGCAGGAGAGCTGTGTGCGGGAGCTTACCTTACCTGAAATGGCCGAAGAGACAAGACGGCCGACAAGCATGAGGAACCAGTATGTACCTGCAACGAAGCCTGCGATAGCTGCTGCCGATGCGGGATCAAGGCCTGCGCCGTTCTGGGAATCCGAGAGGTAGAAGTTAAGGGTGCCGGGGATACCGACTTCAACACCGACATACAGGAAGATGGCGATGATGCCAAGCACGAAATGACGGTATTTCATGGGGCTTTCCACCTTTTGCGACTTGGTTTGTTCGGGGTCCTGGATGGGGACGAACAGGAGGATTACGAATGCCAGTGCGAATACGCCCATTGCCATGAAGAGGAGGGTGTTGACGTCAGAGATCTGGGATTTGCCCTTTACAAGTTCACCGATCATGGAGCCTACCAGCATAGGGGTGAGGGTGCCCATGAGGGAGTTGAAGGAACCGCCAATCTGGATGTACTGGTTGGAACGCTTGCCGCCCAGGATCTTGAGCATGGGGTTTACCACGGTGTTGAGCATGCACACTGCGAAACCGCAGATGAATGCGCCAAGGAGGTATACAAAGAAGTTTGCAGGGATTTTGCCGATGAAGGCTCCAACGCCCACTACGCCGGAGAGGAACTGTACGAACACGCCCACGAGACCCACGAGGAGGGCTGCCAGGGCGGTGAACTTGTAACCTTTCTTCTTGAGGAGGTTGCCGGCGGGGATGCCCATGATGGCGTATGCCAGGAAGTTCATCATGTTACCCATCATGCCAAGGGTGTTGGAACCCTCGATTCCGGGCTGCATCTTCCAGATGTTGCCGATAGGGGCTGCGAGGTTGGTCACAAATGAAATCATTCCGAACAGGAAGATCATTGTGATAACAGCAATGATGTTGCTGTTTTCTTTGGTTTTAGTCATTGTTTTTAATTATTTGTTAAGTAATTATTCGGTTTAACCCTCAAATTTAGGCATTTTTAGCTTCATTTACAACAGGGCCGACAACGAATCATAGTATTTTTTGGACACGGGTACGGGGTCCAGCCCGCTCCGGTCCAGTTGGGCCAGGGCGTATCCGTTGACATCCTTTTTCACCAGCTCCACGTGATCCGGGTTCACGAAGAACGACCTGTGACACCTTACCATGCCGTGTTTTGATAGGACTTCCTCCAGGGCGCGCATGGAGGAGCGAAGGGAGAAATCCTTGATTTTTCCGTTGTCAAGGTGCACGATGTGCACGTAGTTGTCTTCGGCCTCTATATATAATATGGCAGGGGAGGAGATGATGAATTTCAGGCGCTTCTGGTCGTCGTGGAAACGTATGAGGGTCTTTTCGTCCTGTGCCGGTGCCTGTTTTGCCATGCCGATGACGTGCAGCTGGATGGCCTGCGTAATGATTATGTAGGGGAACACCGTGATTCCGGCCAGGTACAGGATGCAGGTTGTCATAACGGAGAAGTAGGGGACCGCCGGAGCCCATTCAATGCCAAGGAGGATGGACCAGAAGAGTCCGGTGACTACAATTTCCACTGCACACCATAGTATATAGAGGGTCCAGTTAAGGTCCAGGGTGTTCCGGAGCAGATACAACAGCATCCGGCTAAGGACCATCACCCCAAACAAAATCAGAGACGTAAATATCAGATTATTAGTGAAATAGCCCTGTCCCACGGATAGAAACTCCTGCATCTCGAAGGGTTGGTAGGTGAGGGTGAACAGGAAATAGAAGAGCGGAACGACCGTAAAATAGAGGATGTTTGCGCTCATGCGGTAAAAATTTCGCGAAATTGCCATTATTCGTCACAGTTTTACAGGGACAAATATACAAAATTTCCGTCATTCGTCCCAATTTTGGCATTTTCGTCCCTAAATAGCGATTTTCGTCCCTGGAAACGTGTTTTTGGTCACGTAAATTTTTCCAGGCTTGTTTTGAGGGCTAATTTTGTGCCGAAAAACCAGAAAAAACTGTAAAAATCATGAAGACGATTCCCATTTTTTTCTCAGTTTCGGAGCAGTCCGTACCGGGCTTCGCCGCCGCCCTCGATTCTATAAGAAACAACGCTTCCAGGCGCTTCAATTACCATATTCATATACTTTGCAACAATCTTTCCAAAGAGAGCGTCCATCGCATCCTTTCCATGGAGAAAGGCAGGATTTCGGTGGAGTTCGCCCCAATCGGCGACGACTTAGGCACTGATGCCCTGTCAACCTTCAGGCTCATTTCCCTGCTGTTCCCGGATTACGACAAATGCGTTTTCCTTGCCGCCGGCATAGTGCCCCTTGAAGATATTGCAGAGCTTTGGGAAGAGCCCCTGGGCCATAAGTTTTACGGCTCCGCCGACGGAAAAACGTCCTCTGACGTGCTTCTTGTGAACCTGTCGCGGATACGTGAGTCCGGGATTCCCAGCTCTCTTCCAAGAAACGAAGTCCTTTACCTTGACCCCTGCTGGGGGGACGCTCCGGACGGGGCTTTCCGTAAATTCGCGCTCGCAAACATGTTCTGATTAATATTCTTTTCGTTTTTGCCGGAAAAATTGTATATTTGCACGTTTTACACGCGAGAAATATTACAAACCTAAAAAATATCTTATGGCAGAAATCAAGAAAAGAGTCTATCGTTTTGGCGGAAAGCACGCCGAAGGCGATGGCAAGATGAGAGAGCTTCTTGGCGGTAAGGGTGCAAACCTCGCCGAAATGAACCTCCTTGGCATGCCGGTTCCCGCCGGTTTTACCATCACAACCGAATGCTGCACTGAGTACTACCGTCTTGGTGGTGGCTACACCCCTGAACTCAAGAGGGACGTCGCAGCAGCCCTTGAGGCAACGGAAAAGATCATGGGCAAGAAATTCGGCGACGCAGAAGATCCCCTCCTTGTCAGCTGCCGCTCCGGTGCACGCTCTTCCATGCCCGGCATGATGGACACCATCCTCAATATCGGCCTTTGCTCCAAGACCATCCCCGGCCTCATCAAGAAAACCGGCAACCCCCGCTTTGTGTACGACGCATACCGCCGTCTCATCATGATGTACTCAGATGTTGTGATGGAGAAGGCCGAAGGCATCGAGCCCGAAGACGGCCAGGGCATCCGCCAGCAGCTTGACCGCATGATGGAGGAAGTCAAGAAGGCCAACGGTTACAAGTCCGACACCGAGCTCACCGCAGACCAGCTCAAGGACCTCGCCGAAGCTTTCAAGGTACGCATCAAGGAAGTCCTTGGTGTTGAATTCCCCGACGACGCCCAGGCACAGCTTTGGGGCTCAATCGGCGGCGTATTCAAGAGCTGGAACGGCAAACGCGCCATCCGCTACCGCCAGATCGAGCACATTCCTGACGACTGGGGCACAGCCGTGAACGTCCAGTCCATGGTGTTCGGCAACATGGGAGACACCTCCGCCACCGGCGTTGCATTCTCCCGTAACCCCGCCAACGGTGACAACAAGTTCTATGGTGAGTGGCTCATCAACGCCCAGGGCGAAGACGTGGTTGCCGGTATCCGTACCCCCAACCCCCTCAACGAGGCCACTAAGAGCGAGAAAAACAAGAACCTCGCTTCCCTCGAGACCGCTATGCCCGAGGTCTACAAAGAGCTTGACGACATCCGCAAGCGCCTCGAAGACCACTTCCAGGATATGCAGGACATTGAGTTCACCATCCAGGAAGGCAAGCTTTGGATGCTCCAGTGCCGTATCGGCAAGCGTACCGGCCTTGCAGCCCTCCAGATGGCAGTAGATATGGTAGACGAAGGCCTCATCGACGAAAAGACCGCCGTCATGCGCGTGGCTCCCGTCCAGCTCGACGAAGTCCTTCACCCCATCCTTGACCCTGCTTCCGAAAAGAAGGCCGAATGCCTCGCACAGGGTCTGCCCGCATCTCCGGGTGGCGCCGTGGGCCAGATTGTCTTCACCTCCGAAGACGCAATCGCATACGCAAAGGCCGGCAAGAAGTGCATCCTTGTACGTGAAGAGACCTCCCCTGAAGACATCGACGGTATGCACGCCTCCGTGGGTATCCTCACAGAGCGCGGCGGCATGACTTCCCACGCAGCCCTCGTGGCCCGCGGCTGGGGCAAGTGCTGCATCGTAGGCTGCGACGCCCTCAAGATCAACTTCAAGGACAAGACCGTCACCTTCGCAGGTATCGGCAAATCCTTCAAGGAAGGCGAGTGGCTCTCCCTCAACGGCGCAAAGGGTCTTGTTTACGCAGGTGCCATCGAAACCATGGATGCCTCTGAGAACCCTCTCTTCGCCAAGTTCATGGGCATGTGCGACAAGTTCCGCAAGCTCGGTATCCGCACCAACGCCGACACCCCCGAAGACGCAGCACGCGCCCTCAAGTTCGGTGCACAGGGTATCGGCCTGTTCCGTATTGAGCACATGTTCTATGGCCGTAATTCAGAGCAGCCTCTCTCCAAGCTCCGCAAGATGATCCTCTGCAACACAAATGAAGAGCGCAAGTCCGCCCTCGCAGAGCTTGAGCCCTACATGAAGGCTGCAGTGAAGGAAACCCTCCGCGTGATGGATGGCAAGCCCGTCGTGTTCCGTCTCCTTGACCCGCCGCTCCATGAGTTCGTACCTCAGGGCGAAGACAAGAAGAAAGAACTTGCAAAGGACCTTGGCATTTCCGTGAAGGAAGTTGAGAAACGCGGCGAGAGCCTCCACGAGGTCAACCCTATGATGGGTCACCGTGGCGTACGTCTGCACGTTTCCTTCCCTCTGATTGCCGAGACCCAGTATCGCGCCATCTTCACCGCCACCGCAGAACTCCAGAAGGAAGGCCTGCACCCTCATCCGGAAATCATGATCCCCGTCACCATTTCCGCACGTGAGCTCAGCTTCCAGAAAGTTATCTGCGACCGCATCAAGGCCGAGGTCGAGGCCAAGACCGCACAGCAGATCGACTACCAGTTCGGTACCATGATCGAGATCCCTCGTGCTGCCCTTACCGCAGACCGCATGGCCCGTACCGCAGAGTTCTTCAGCTTCGGTACCAACGACCTCACCCAGATGACCTTCGGCTTCAGCCGTGACGATATCGGTACATTCATGGGCGACTACCTTGGCAACAAGATCCTGGATTCCGATCCTTTCCAGACCATCGATGTCAAGGCTGTTGGTCAGCTTGTGAAACTCGGCGTTGAGAAAGGCCGCAGCAAGCGTCCTGAACTCCAGTGCGGTATTTGCGGTGAGCACGGTGGTGATCCCGCATCCATCGAGTTCTTCAACACCATCGGCATCGACTACGTGTCCTGCAGCCCGTTCCGCGTTCCTATCGCACGCCTCGCCGCCGCCCAGGCCGCTATCAAGCAGAGCAAATAGTTCCACTGCGTGGAGCTAATGCTCTGATAGTTAAATAGTTAAGTAAAAACGTCTGCCTGGTTTCAGGTAGACGTTTTTGTGTAAAACGCTGATGCTTAAGCGCTTAGCTCCACGGGCTGTGGCGGTTTTGCTGGAGAGGCGGCTTTGTCATTTCTGGCAAAGCCGAGAAATCTCATAATTTATTATTATATTTGAGGAGAATAACACTAACGCCATGGCCAAAATATTTGTCTTAGACACAAACATCATTCTCCACGACTTCAATGCCATCAAGCAGTTCCAGGACAATGACATCGTAATTCCTATTGCCGTAATTGAAGAGCTGGACAAGTTCAAGAAAGGCGAGGACGCCCTCAGTTTCAATGCACGTGCATTCATGCGCGAGATAAACAAACTTACGGACAAGCACGATTTCGGCCCGCGTGGTGTGCCGCTTGGAAAAAAACTCGGCTATATAAAGATAGAGCCCAACCACCCGTTTGCGCCTGAGTACCAGGACCTTTTCCGCGACGATATCCAGGATCACCGTATCCTTTCCACTGCAATGTGGGTAAGGGACACGCATCCGTCAAAGTTTGTGGCGCTTGTAACCAAGGACATCAACCTCCGTCTCAAGGCAAAAGCCGTGGGCATGGCCGCCCAGGACTACCTCCGTGACCGTTTGGACGACGAAGTTATGGTGGGCCTGGAAAAGGAAGTGATAGTGTCTGACGCAGATTCCATGGAGCTGCAGCGCTTGGCTTACGGACAGGACAATGCAATCCCGTGGAAAGTGGTAGCGGATAAGGAGCCCCGCGCCAACCAGCTGTACAAGTTCAATTTCGGCGGAGATACCGTTTGCGCGCGTTATGACACCGTCCGCAACGAGATTGTTCTGGTGAAAGCTAAGGAAGCCTGCGGAATCCGCCCCCGCAACGACGAACAAAAATTTGCCCTTGACGCCTGCCTGAACCCCAACATCCCGCTGGTTTCACTTACAGGCGGCGCCGGTACGGGTAAAACCCTTATTGCCCTTGCCGCTGCAATTGAGCAGTGCAACTACTACGACCAGATTATCCTCACAAGGCCCACGGTGGTGCTTGGAGGTCAGGACATCGGCTTCCTTCCCGGAGACCAGAAGTCCAAGATGAGCCCTTACGTTCAGCCTCTGATGGACAACCTGGACGTTATCAAACGCTGTTTCAAGCCAGGCAGCCGCCAGTATCAGAAAATAGAGAGTCTTATCAAGGAGGAGAAACTGATTATTTCGCCCCTTGCCTATATCCGCGGCCGTTCACTGGGTAAAGTATATTTCATTGTGGATGAGGCCCAAAACCTTACCCCGCATGAGGTTAAAACCATCATTACACGTGCCGGAGAAGGTACCAAGATGGTGTTCACCGGTGACATTTACCAGATAGACCAGCCCTTCCTGGACCAGTGGTCCAACGGTCTTACGCACCTTGGAGAAAAGATGCGCGGCCAGGCTCTGTTTGAGCACGTTTTCCTGCGTAAGGGAGAGCGCTCGGAACTTTCAGATACAGCGGCAAAGCTACTTTAGTCTTCCCCTTCCAGGGAGCCCATGAGGGACTCAAGGATGTGGGGAAGGTCTGTGTGCTCTGAAAGTTTCACGGAAGTGGTGCCGGGGACGGGATGTCCCAGGGGATAGTAAACTACGTCCTGCAGGATAAGTTCTGCGTCTACGTAGTCGTAGTCTATGTCCGAAATCTGAATAATCACGCCCGGGACCTCTGAGAACAGAATTCTCACGGGGAGCTCGTCTCCGTAGGCCTTGGAGATGTCCGTTATGCAGATGTCCGCACCCGTACCGGCCGAAACCATAGCCTTCAGGGCCATGTACAGCCCGCCTTCGGAAACGGTTGCCCCGGCCTTCACAATGCCGTCTTCCACAAGTTCGCGTACAACCTCGTAGCAGTCTATGAAGTAGTCTGCGTCCCCTATTTCCGGAGAAACCGACGGCGATGCGCCAATGGCTTGGGCCAGCGCAGAACCGCCAAGACGGTAGTCACAGGTGTCGAAGGGGATGTATATTATCCAGTCAGAGGCCTCGGGGACAAATGCCGAACCAACCTTCCTGCGGCGGGAAATCCTGGGATTTGCCGTGCGATAGGGGAGCTCCCTGAGGAGGGATTCTTCGTCTTCGGGGGCGTCTTCTTCGGCCACGGTGGTGGCTTTGAAGGCAACCGACGGCGTGCCGGACGTAAGGCAGTACTGCGAAATCTTTACGCCAAGGGCGTCGATATAGCTGCAAGCCGCCTCCACTGAATCATAGAATGCGGCAGGCAGGCCGATTCCCTTTCCGTTCCACTTCCAGTCGGCCTTGAGGGTGAGGTCTCCCATACGGAAATGACCGTTCATCCAGATGGCATCTATGAGTGCCTGGGCCACTTTCCCTGAGGTGTACGGCCCGGCAAAGCGGAGCGGAAAGCTGCGCCTGAAGCCCTCCAGGGCTTGTCCATAGGACTCTATGTCTTCCTCCTTGAAATCAAAGCTGCGGGGATCCTGGTCCAGGTGTTCGTCTGCAATGGTTGCGGGATCTCCGTCCGGTTCCAGCGGAGGTTCCGCGGTGCACTCACGGAGCATTTTGGCCGGGGAGAGCGGCATAGGCACCCCATCCAGGATGTAGGAAGCGTTCAGCAGATCTGTCATAACAAATCCAAAGGTAGTAAAAAAAACTTATCTTTGTACTATGGAATTTACGGAAGAAACATACAATTCTCTTATAGAAGACATCTTCAAGCGGTTCCCATCTGTGCAGAAAGACGGGTTCACCGCCGGTGCATACAAGCCGGGCCTTGAAAGGATGCAGGCATTTGACGCGTTTCTGGGATATCCGTCCCGGAAGTTCAAAGCCATACACATTGCTGGCACAAATGGCAAGGGCAGCGTGGCAAATTTGCTGGCCAGTGCACTGTCAAAGTGCGGGTTAAAGGTTGGGCTGTATACTTCCCCTCATATTCTAGACTTTAGGGAGAGAATAAGGGTAAACGACCTTATTTCTAAGGGATATGTCCACAAACAACTTACGGATTGGCTTCCGTGGATAGTGGAGAACAACCTCTCTTTCTTTGAAATTACCACCGGGTTGGCCTTCAAGTATTTTGCCGATTCAGGGGTGAATGTGGCGGTGATTGAAACCGGTTTGGGAGGTAGGTTGGACTCTACAAACATCCTTGAAAAACCGTTACTTACCATTGTGACCAGTATTGGCTATGACCATATGGCCCTGCTTGGTGACACCCTCCCAAAGATAGCAGCGGAAAAAGCCGGGATATTCAAAGCTGGAGTTCCAGCACTAATAGGAGAAGCCTCTGAGGAAACCCGCCCGGTTTTTGATTCCAAGGCAGCAGGTTTCTGCCCTCTCACATACGCCGAAGACGTAACCCCCACGTTCTGGGACCGCCGTGAAGACATATTGCAGGCCATGGACCTTGGCGCAGAAGTGCAGCGCCAGAACCTTAAGACTGTTCTCACTGCCCTTGACATCCTGGGCATTCACGACGAAAGAGTCCTTGACGGCATCATCCACGCTGCCCGTGACATGCATTTCCACGGCCGCTGGGAGCGTCTCCAGAGGGAGCCTCTGGTCATTGCGGACATCGGCCACAATGCCCATGCGCTAAAACACAACTTCTCCCAGCTTGAGGCCATGAACCGCCCCCTTATTATAGTATATGGTATAATGGCCGACAAAGACCTTGACGCCATCATTTCCCTCATGCCCTGCAGCGCCACCTACATTTTCACCTCTCCGGCGACGCCCCGCGCCCTTCCGGCCCAGGACATCCTTGACCGATTCCTGTCATCTCGACCGAGCGAAGCGAGCGGAGAGATCCCAATTGTAATACCTTCTGTTGCCGATGCAGTGAAAAAAGCCCTGGAAATTGCCACCAAAGACTCAATTATATATATAGGTGGCAGCACTTTTGTAGTAAGTGAGGCGTTACCACTTTTTACTTAGCACAATTCTTGAAATGAGCCAAGGATATGAAAAGAATGTTGTTATCCCTGCTTCTTGCCCTCGCTGGGGCCGGAGCAATAAATGCCGCTACAATGTCTGACGGTCACACCCTTACTGCACTTTGGAAAGAGTACGACGAAGCCTCCAAGGCAGACCTCCCCAAAAAAGAGGCCTCTATCCTGGAGCAGATAAAAAAGGAAGCACAGGTTAAACGCCTTCCCGTAGACTTCTGGGATGCCGCAACCAAGTACGTGTATGCGGTTCAGCGCCGTGACTGGAAGCAGCGTGATGCCCTCAGGACGGCTCTGGCAAAGGAAGTTAAGGAGTTTGACATGCCCATAGTCACCTTCCTCTGGATGCTGGAGTGGAAAAACCCCTGCACCCAGGAAGAACTCTGGAAATACATTCAGGAACATCCCCTAGAGGGCAACAACCCCGCCCTTCACCGCGGAGTGGACTCCTACCTTAACGGAGCCCTCACCCAGTTTATGGGCTCGGATCATGAGTGGGCCCATTGGCGCCTTCTCCAGAACCGTTACTCTGATGATGTGGTGAAGGCCCTTGAAGGCATTGTTGCCGGAAAATACCCTCAGGAAGGAGCCCTCAAGTACTACATCCTTGGCCGAAAATACAATTCCGTCCAGGATCGCCCCCTCAAGCGCAAAGCCCTGAAGGAGATTCAGGACGCATATCCCGGAACAGCCCTTGCCTTGTTCCCTGAAGGAGACCTTCTCCAGATGGACATGACCGCGCTTGAAGACAAAAAGAACTCAAAGCCGGAGGATTACAAGGCCCTTTATGAAAAGTGCCAGGACTTTGAGAAGCGCCGCGCCGCCTTCCGCCAGAAGGAGCAGGAGATAGCGGTAAGGTATGCCGGAGTGTACAACCTCAGCAGCCGCCTCACCTCCAAGGGCCTTGACATGAGCATGGACAATGACCATATCACCGTCATTTTCCGGAACCTTCCTTCGGCATACATAAAACTCCTTGAAGGGAAAAACAAGGTGGCCACCTGGAATGCCCAGAACCCCAAAAACAGCTTCTACGTCCGTGACACCCTCCGTCTGGACCTTCCGGCCCTTAAGGACGGCTCCTACACCGCCGAGGCCGTAAACGGGAAAGAGAGCACAATGTGCCAGTTTGAGAAGTACACCCTCTCAATCGCCAGCCGCACGGACGCCGAAGGCCGAAAAGTGTATGTGGCCGACTATGAGACCGGAAAGCCCCTTGCAAAGGCCCAGATCCTTCTCATGAAAGGAGACACACAGGTGGCGAAGAGCACCGTATCCCTGAGCGGTTTCACAAAACTACCTTCGGCCATAGACAAGGAGATAAAGGCACACCCCAGAACCTATTATTCCCTTGTTGCAGTGAGCGGAGACCGCAAGTCCCGCCCCGTGAGCATTGTTCGCGAGGCCTCCGTCCACATCCCGGACAACTCCGTAAAATGCAACGTTTACCGTGACCGCGGCGCCTACAACCCCGGAGACCTTCTCAGCTTCAAGGTTGTGGTGTACAAAGGAGACCCCATGCTCAAGTTGGAGGCCCTCAAAGATCGAAAACTGGAGGTGAAATTCTTTGACTCCGAGCATAACCTCCTGGATACAAGGAAAATAGAAACCGGAGACTTTGGCTCTGCCAGCGGAGACTTCACTATTCCCACCGGCCTCAGGAACGGCATGTTCTCCATGGAAGTCATGGACGGCTCCAAAACCCTGGAATGGAGTTATTTCCGCGTAGACGAATTCGTGCTCCCTACCTTCGACGTAAGCTTTGACAAGCGCACGGAACTCTATCTTGTTGGCTCCACCGTCCCTGTGAGCGGCAAGGTGAACTCCTATTCCGGCCACAGCCTCAGCGGGGCCAAGGCAAGGCTCAGCGTAACCCGCTGGAGTGATAAAGTGCTTGAAACTGAGGTCGAAATCGGCCCGGATGGCACCTTCCGCTTTGAGATTCCCGCAAAGGACGAGGGCTATTACAACGCAGAGGTTACCATCACAGATTCCACCGGGGAAACTCTTTCCTTCAACGACGGTTTCTATATAAGCCGTGACCTTGAGGTGGGCGTAACCGTTGTAAATGCCGAAGACGCCGAGCTTTCCCTTGAGGGAGACCAGCCCGGCAGGTACTACTGGCGCCGCTCCGAGCCCCGCCATGTTGTGCGCGGTACCACGGTCCAGGCCATCTTCCAGGCCCGCGATGTCTGGAGCAACCCCGTTCCCCTTGACGTCAAGTACGTCCTTACCAAAAACGGCACTGCAACCGTGTACAGCGGCACTGCCGCCTCCGGTGAGGAGGTTTCAATCCCCATCAAGGAAAGCGGCCTGTACATACTTTCGGCCATAGTGGAAACCGCCCTCCCTAGCGGAGAAAAGATAAAGGAAACCTCTGATGCCAAGGTGCTTGTGCTCCTCCCCGGAGAGAAGGCCCTCAGCGTCACCGGCTCACGCTTTTTCATCGGAGGCCCGTCAACCGTGGATTCCCGCATAGAGGCCGTGGTTGGAACGGCCTGCGGCGCCGCCTGGATCCAGGCCACCGTTTTCGGCAAGGATTCTCAGGTGCTTGACTCCCGCCAGATCAAGGTGAACGATGGCACCGTTGAGGAAATTGGCTACGACTTCAAGGAAACGTGGCCTGACGCCGTGCGCCTGCAACTGTTCTATTTCATTGACGGCAAGGCGGTCAAATACGAGCGCCAGTACAGGCGTTCCCGCACCAAACTTGTTCTGCCACTGGAGTTTACGCGTTTCCAGGACAAGGCATATCCCGGCACTGAATATACATTTACGCTCAAGACGGACTCCGGTGTTGAGGCCCTTGCCGCCGCCTGGGACAAGAGCATGGACGCCGTGGCGCGCAATTACTGGCCAGTGGTGAGCCAGGCCGACTACTCCGTGCCTTACGTGGATGTTGTTTCGGCCTGCGGCAGCGTTGGGAACGGGTTCTATGACGACGTTGTGGTGATGGGCTACGGCACCAAGGCAATGGCCCGCATGAGCAAGAACACCGTCCTTCTGGATGCCGCTCCCGCCCCCATGGCAATGGAGGTGGCCGAAGAAGAGGTGGCGGTTTCGGCCGATGCCCTTGATGCCGGTGCTGGAATCCCGGAGGATGTAGTAATCCGCAGCGAATTCCTCCAGGCCCTCACGTTCCAGCCTCATCTTCTCTCCGACAATGACGGCAAGCTCTCCTTCAGCTTCCGCACCTCCGACAAACTCTCCACCTATTATGTGCGCGTGTATGCTCACGACCCTTCCATGCGTAACGCCATCGCCGAACGCGAAATGGTGGTGACAATCCCCGTTAAGGTTGCGCTCCAGGAGCCCCGTTTCCTCTATGAAGGAGACGTCTGGAATGCCGCTGTAACCGTTTCTTCCGTGGCCGAAGCCCCCGTTTCCGGCAAGATTGTCCTTCAGTTTGACGGCCGCAGCGCCCAGGTTCCCGTAACCGTTCCCGCCGGCGAAACCGTCACCAAGGTCATTCAGGTGGCCGTTCCTCTTTGTCATTCTGAGCATAGCGAAGAATCTGTCACAGCCGCCTTTGTGGCCGATGACTTCTCAGATGCCGTGCGTGTGAACATTCCGGTTTATCCGGCAGCCCAGACCCTTACTGAGGCTCATTCGGCCGTGCTGCACGCTGGACAGGACCGCGATGCGCTTCTGAAAGAGCTCCGTTCCCGCTTTGTGAACGTTCCCGGCAGCGCCGCCGCCCTTAAGGAAATCACCGTCCTGGATATGGTGAAGGACGCCATCCCGTCCCACGTGGAGCCTTCCGGCTCAGACGTCCTCTCCCTCTCCGAGGCCTGGTATGTGCGGCTCATGGCCGGCAGGCTCAACGTCAGTCATTCTGAGCAAAGCGAAGAATCTCTTCTCCCGAAAATCCTTGCCTGCCGTAACTCCGACGGCGGCTTCGGGTGGTTCGAGGGCATGACGTCCTCGCCCGTTATCACCGCCGTGATGCTGGAGCGCTTTGCTAAGCTCCGCCAAAGAGGATTCGAGGTCCCGGATGTCACTTCTTCCGTCAAATACCTGGACGCCAATCAGTTTGGCAGTGTCCGGCCGTATTGGTGCGGATGGCTCTCGGATGCCCAGTATATGCATGTCCGCGCCCTTTACTCCGGTGTCCCGTTCACGGAAAAGGCCGTGACGGAAACCGCCAAGAAGCGTATGGCAGCCTTCAAGAAGGACGCAAAGTCCTACCTCACCCCTACGGCCAAAGAGGGCAGGGGAATGCAGGGCCAGATCCTTGCAAAGGCCCGGAGGCTCCTCACTCTCAGGAACTTACTTGACAATGACGGCGGCCTTGACCTTGCAAAAGCCTGGGGCATTTCCCTTGCCAAGACCAAAATGCAAAAGTCCCTCAAGGCCGATGTCGCCTCCCTGCTTGAATACGCCGTGGAGCACCGTGACGGTGGCTGGTACTACCCCAATGCCGTAATGCCTTGGCGCGGGCTTCTGGAAAACGAGGCGTATGCCCACGCGCTGCTTTGCGATCTTCTGTCGGCCGAAGGGGGCACCCCTTCCTCCGCGTTGCTTCGCAACCCTGTCCGGGCAAATGCTCCGGAAGGGGTGTCCCCTTCGGCTGTTGCAGACGGCATCCGCCTGTGGCTGATGCTTCAGAAGGAGACGCAGAAGTGGGACACCGAGCCTGCTTTCATAGATGCCATTACCTCCATCCTGGATGGCTCCGAGGCTGTTTTGGATACCAGGGTGCTGGCACTTTCGGCCACATACAATGCTCCGTTCAAGGACATTAAGGCCACCGGAAACGGCTTCACCATTGAGCGCCGCTTCTATCTGTCATCCGGTGCAGCCACCCTGTCATCCCGAGCGCAGTCGAGGGATCTCCCTGAAACAGAGATCCTTCCCGGTGCCCCCGTTAAGGTTGGCGACAAGATCCGCGTCGTCTATAATATCTGGAACGGAGAAAACCGCTCGTTCGTGAAGGTTACGGCGGGCCGTGAGGCATCCCTGAGCCCTGTCCAGCAACTTTCCGGACACGTCGGCTACGGCTTCATACGCCCGCTCAGGCACGGCTTCGTGTGGGGATTCACGCCCCAGGGCTACCGCAACGTGAAAGCATCGGCAACGGAATACTACTTCGATTCCTATCCGGAGGAAAATACGGAGCTCTCAGAGGAGTTCTTCGTTACCCGCGCCGGTACTTTCCAGGCTCCAGTCACCGTGATAGAGTCCCTTTATGCGCCCCATTACAGGGCAAATACCCAGTTTAGAACACCATTGGAATCCGCTTTATGAAACGCCTGACTTTAATCCTGGCACTTTTTGTCGCCTTAGGTGCAAACGCACAGGAAACATACACTTTTGCCAGCAGGGACACCTGTGACCTGAAACTGGATATTTATCGGCCTCAGACGGTAGACAATGCCAAACCTGCCGTGATGTTTGTATTTGGCGGAGGCTTCGTGTCCGGAGCCCGCAACGACAAATACCTGGTGGACTTTTACGAGAAACTCAACGAGAACGGCTACCCCGTTGTTGCCATAGACTACCGCCTTGGGATGAAGTACGTGAAGGTGGGGAACGGCCTGGCGGGGGCTTTTGGGGCTGTCAAGGCTTTCGAGCATTCCCAGGATGTGGGCGTTGAGGATGTGTTTTCGGCCGTGGAATACCTCAGGAACCACCCGGAACTTGGCATTGATACAAACAACCTGGTGATTTCCGGAAATTCGGCCGGGGCCATAATCTCCTTGGCTTCCGAATATGCCGTTATAAGCGGAGAATGCCCTATCCCGGACTTCAATTTCAAGGGGGTGATGAGTTTTGCAGGCGCCATCATTAGCACGGAAGGCGCCCCTAAGTTCAAGACGCAGCCTTGTCCCATCCTCATGTTTCATGGAACCTCGGACAAGGCGGTGGCCTACAAATCTCTGGCGTTTTTCGGCCGCGGGCTTTGGGGCAGCAGCCACATTGCCAAAAAACTTGCCAAGAAGGAGTACCCTCACAGCATTTACAGATTCGAGGACCGCACCCACGACGTTGCCGCCTACATGCTTGTAGTGCTGCCTCAGGTGCTTTCCTTCCTTGAAAATGACGTCATTAAGGGTACGCCTCGCTTCATTGACGCCACCATAGATGACCCCTCGCTCCCTTCCTGGGGAAACATCTCCATGGATGACATTTATTAGCCGCGTCTGTCACATTCGGCCCATTGGATGCATCTAATAATAAGACTATAAAATGCTTATTATATGAAAACTGTCGCTAAATTGTCTTTGGCCGTGCTTGGCGTCATTGCCATGGCCTGCAGCAAACCTAATTCAGGTACATTCGCTGACGCTTCAAAGGAGGCGGCCTACGATGTCTCCGACGGCATGGCGGCTCCCGGCGGTGACTACGGGGGCGCCCCCGGAGAAGGCCAGGGCGGCGGCGCAGAGGCCGGAGTTGTAACCGCGGCCGAATGGAACGACCTCCTGAACTGGGATTTCTGGGGAAAACTCATGACAGGGGACTACTCCAAGATGAACGGATACTGGGGCTTCAATACCTCAAAGCGCATTGCCGTGAAGCTTGTAGGTGAAGGCGACGCTCCGGTTGTGGGCGTTCCCGTGAAGCTTCTCAAAGGGGAGGAATGCCTTTGGGAAACAATCTCCGACAATAAAGGAGAGGCCAACCTTTGGCTTGCGGTAAACAATGTCCAGGACCCGGTTTCCGTGGCCGATTGCCGCGTAGACGTTGGAGGTGCAGTGCAGCCTGAGGCACCCGTAGTATGGAAATGGGATTCGGCCGAAGAAGTTGTGAATACGTATTCGGCCAGTCCAAGCGCTTCCCTGAGTAATACCGTTGACATTGCATTCATTGTGGACGCCACCGGCTCCATGGGAGACGAGATTTCCTTCCTCAAGAGCGACCTCCAGTCCATCCTCACAAAGGTAGGGGAAATGGAAACAGACCGCACCATCTTCACCGGAACTGTCTTCTATCGTGATTCCGACGGCGACGAATATCTCACCAAGTTCTCTCCTTTCACAACGGACATTTCTTCCACCATGGGATTTATCGGAGAGCAGTATGCCGATGGCGGCGGAGATACTCCCGAGGCTGTTCATTCGGCCCTTGAAGCCGCTCTCTCGGACCTCCAGTGGCATAAAGCAGCCTACTCCAAGATGGCCTTCCTTATCCTGGACGCCCCTGCGCACAGGGACCATCCCGGCGTAATTGAAAGCCTCCAGAAATCCGTGAAGCAGTTTGCCTCAATGGGCGTGAAACTCATTCCCGTCTTCTGCAGCTCCTATGAGAAAGAGTGCGAATTCATGTGCCGGCAGTTTGCCATCCTCACCGGCGGCACATATGTCTTCCTCACCAACGACAGCGGTGTGGGCGGAGACCACATCGAGGCCTCCGTCGGCGACTACCAGGTGGAGCACCTCAACACCCTCATGGTAAGGCTTATCACCAAGTACATCCAGTAACCAAAATGAAATTCATCGGCAATATACTCTGGCTGGTCCTGGGAGGTATTATCATCGCCCTGATATACTACATCGTGGGCCTTCTCATGTGCATATCCATCATAGGCATACCCTTTGGCGTGCAGCTTTTCAAGCTTGGCACGTATGCGCTCTGGCCCTTCGGCCATGAACTGGTCAACGGTCCCAATGAGCCGGGGTGCCTGTCGGTGGTCATGAACCTTGTATGGATTCTTCTTGGATGGTGGGAGATTGCCATCCTTCACTTTGTGTTCGGCCTTGTTTTCTGCGTTACCATAGTTGGCATTCCCTGGGGGATGCAGCACTTCAAAATGGCCGTCGGCTCCGTGTTCCCGTTCGGCAAGGAAATCCGTTAAGTTCCTCAAAAGGCCGATTGCTATGAGGAACTGTTTCATACTATGTAGACTTCAAAACCTTGTCCGTTTTATCGCTCACTTCGGTGAGCGTTTTTTTTCTACAGAACCAGTTTCCCGGACTCATTTGTGCGCAGCTAGTACTTCGCGGTACTGAGCATACACGTTTGAGCTGGATTTTGTGTACGGTGAGTACCTTTCGGTACTGAGCATGCACGTTTTGGGCTGGTTTCGTGTACGGTGAGTACCAGGCGGGAGGGGGTAACGTGGAGGGCCCGAGATTCCGCTGGGATGTTCCTCTCTGATCTTATTGATGTTCGCTTTGCCACCATGCTACTTTTCCTCCTTCACAAACAAGTTGGACATATTGCCGATGATGGGTGTAGCTCCATACTTTCCGGCGAGGTAGCCTTTCTCAAAGGAGGCTCCGCTTCGCACTTTAAATTCGGCCAGGGAGAAGAGGTTTGAGGCACCTAGGCGGTCTTTTTCAGTGAACCAAATCTGGTCCCGGCGGAAAGAACCTGTTGAGAGAAGATTACTGTCATGGGCTGTAAATATCAATTGAGCGCCCTGTGGATTGGTGTCCTTTGAATTAAACAGGGAAATCACCCGTTCAGTGAGCAGAGGATGCATTTTGGAATCAAACTCGTCAACAATCAGACGTTTGCCGTGGTCCAACGCATCTATGATGGGATAGGCCAGCGAGAAGTATTTGATAGTCCCCTCAGATTCGTTGTTAAGGAAAGGGAATGATACCGTCTGTGTTACACGCCCTTCGGCATCGTACTGATTATGGCGGCTGGTAACCCGGTCACCGGACTTCTCGATATCTTCGATGCCTAAATCGGCATACTGGGAGAACGCCACAATCCTTTCGCGCATGGCCTCATCGTCGAAATGGCGCAGCGCGTCTTTCCAATTGAGGTCCTCATCCGAACAGGATATGACCGTTGTATCATTAAGCCAGCCTATGATTTCAACAGCGGTTGCGTCATTGAACTGAGCTGCGGCCGAAAGCAGCAGGGCGTTAGGACGAACCATTTTCCTGTTCACAATATCTTGGAGCAGAGGCATCGTGGGATGTACTTTGAAGGTGTCGCCTTCACGAAGATAAAGTTCCACTTCTTTGGCCCGCTTGCGGCAGGCCTTGCGGTATAACCATTCGACATGAACCTTTTCCCGGCTCACGGTAAAGCCGTATCGGAACTGATTCTCATGGGAAATGAAAATGAGTTCGAAACTGGTAGGCTCGGCCGACGTTTCAACATCCAGCCGGAAGTTCTCCACATCAATTTCTTCACCGGCCTGAACATCCTTGAAGGAGTTAATGATGAGCCGCTTGAAGAAATCAAAGGCCTTGATGACATTGGATTTTCCAGAGGCGTTCGGCCCGAGGATGACGGCACTCTTAAGGAGACTGATTCCGGTATCGGCCACCGGCACCAGGACATTCTCCGTGAGGGTGGCGTCTTCCCTCAGCGGTGTGCTTACCATGGAAAGAGTGATGAGCCCCTTGAAGGAAAGGTAATTCTCTACTGAAAACTGGACAATCATAAAATAAACCCCAAAATTTGTCAAACTTTTGCAAATCTAAGAGTTTTCTTTTGAAATTCCAAAAGATTTCTGGACTTAAACGAATTTTTTTGCGAATACCACACACAAATCTTAAGCCCTTACCCCCGCCTTGCCCTCCCTTGCCCGCGCCTCCCAATCCCTGCCCCAAGCACCAGTGTGTCATTTGTTGTGGTCGCCACAAAGTAGTTGTTTGTGTCACAAAGTTACGTCTGGCTCTTTTGCTTTATCCGCTCTCGCTATATAACTTCCGGAAGCCGCACCCTATCTTTCCGATGAGGTCCCTGCTGTCGTAGGCTTCCGCTGTGTTCTCATCTGTCAGCATGTCTCCAGCGTATCCGTGGATCCAAACGCCGAGTGCTGCTGCATCCTCGGCCCTGTATCCTCTTGCCAGAAGACCGCCGATGAGGCCAGTCAGGACATCCCCGCTCCCGCCTTTTGCCATGCCGGGATTGCCGGTGGTGTTCTGAAGGCAGTCTCCCTCTGGACAGAAGATGCGTGAACGGTAGCCCTTCATCACAATATGGCAGCCGGTCTCAGCGCAGAGCTCCCAGGCGAGAGCCTCCCTCTCGGCGTCGCTCCTTGCGGGAAGGAGACGCTTCAGCTCTCCCTTGTGAGGAGTGAGGACGGACCCCGGCGGGATAATCTCATGCCAGTCTGGTATGACAGATAAGATATTGAGGGCGTCCGCATCGAGAACAGCGGGGATCTTCATGTTGCATGCTCCCACAAGAAGGTCCATGAGGGCATTCATCGTCCCGGGAGACCAGCCGAGGCCGGGTCCCACGGCGATGGCGCTGTAACGTTCAAGCTTTTCGGGAACAATGCAAAAATGGGGGCCGGGATCCTCGGAGAGCATGGCCGAAGGGTAGTTGGCCGCCGCTGCGAAAAGGGTCCTCGGGGTGGAATGGAGCATCACCAGACCGCAGCCTGAATGGAGGGCGGCTCCCGTTGAGAGAAGGGCCGCCCCGGGCATGGTCTCACATCCTGCCACAATGAGAAGACGGCCGTAGTCGTGCTTGTGAGAGTCGTTCTGCCGATGGAGGAGCCGGGGACGGAGGTGTTCTGGGGTTATGAGAATCATTTGTTGATTTTTCCAAGAAGTTGTTTGTAAATCGATTGAGAATCAGTCGATGACTACAGGCTCGCCGAGGAAATGCGGCTTCACGCCAAGGATGATGTCCAGAAACACTTTGCAGCGTACGAAATACTCCCTAACACGTGTGAGGAAGCCATAGTGTCGGTTCACGTCGGCGGCATTGAGTCCAATGGCGTCTATGCCTTTTTGCATGGCGATGAACACGGCCCTCTCGTTATGGAAACGCTGGCTGACAAGGATACGGTCAACCTTGCCTGCTTCATAAAGGGCTGTGCAGGCATCAATCCTTGAATAAAAATACATGTTGGGCCCACCGTTTCTTCCAATGGGTGATGTCCCTAGCACAAGGGCTACATGGCGGTGGGGCACTGCCTCAATGCTGTCGTAGAGGGCCTTTTCTGTACTGTGGGAAATCCACCAGTTGCAGAAGAAGACCGCAGCAACGCCTAAGAGCAAGGCTGAAAGAATAATGCGTATAGTCTTTTTCATTCCTAGAGTTCCGTTCCGGCCTGTATGCCAATTGATTCCTCAAAAATAGCCAAAATGCTGCAAAAATCCTTATTTTTAGGAAACAATAACGAAAACGCCATGTCAGAATCCAGTGAAAGAAGGGCAGTGATACTCTCGGCACTCCTCAAAGAAACCCAGAACCGATGCATCGTATGCGGCTCTCCCCGGGTAAGGCTAAGACCATCCTTGGCGGAAACGGAGTGCTCCGTAGCGTGAGGTTCACCCTGTTTGGAAGTGAATACACTGTCAGCATTCACAGGAGAAAGCTCTAAAAATCCAATCGAGGAATCGACAGAGAGCAAATGTTTGCCATTTATTGGTTTTTTCGCTATTTTTGAAAAACAATACCCTAAGTTCATACACATCAAAGCATATCAAAATGAACAAACATTCTTTTATAGTAACAATCGTTTCGGTCCTCATACTGTCGGCCTTCCCCCTTGCCGCGCAGGACTACACCCCATACCTCACGGAATCGGAAGTCAGGAGCAGTCTCCGGCTCCTTCCTCCGCCCCCGGAGGAGGGCAGTATTGAGTTCCTTATGGACAAGTTCGCCTACTGGGAATACCACAGACTTCGTTCAGTGGACCCAGAGCGTGCCCGCCAGGCTGTGGCGGATGCCGACCTTTCGGATGTTGGAGAGAAATTCGCCGAAGCCTTCGGCATGGCGGTGACTCCCGAAACGATGCCGGAGACATATCTTCTCCTGACGCACTCCCTGGAGTGCTTCGGCTCGTCTGGCTGTGACGAGGCCAAACGCACCTACAAGCGCACCCGCCCCTTTGTATATTTCGGCTCACATACCCTTACTCTTGACGACGAGGTGTGGCTGAGGACCAACTACTCCTACCCGTCTGGACATACAGCGAACTATTTCGGCCTGGCGTACATCCTTTCGGACCTTCGTCCGGAAAGGAACGAGGCTCTTCTGAGGCGTGCCGAGCAGGGCGGCATCTCCAGACTCATCGTAGGGGCGCACTGGGCCAGCGACGTCGCTGCCGGGAAGATGGTGGCTGCGTCGGTGTACGAGTACCTGAAACGGAGCCCGGCCTACCAGGCGCAGTTCCAGAAGGCCAAGGCCGAAGTGGAACGTATTCTTGAAAACACAATCCATCTGGCTCAGTAATTGCTGAATATCCTCTGCATGCATCTTTTCCGCCACAAGACAAAACACCGCGAGTTTGTCATTGACGTTAGGGCAATCCTCGCCGTACAGGTGCTCATTGTCGCCCTCACCTCCTGCGGGACGGCAAGACGTCTTCCCGGGGCTACCGTTGCCGATGCCGTGTGGGCCCTGAGCGAGGCCCGCCCGGAGGGGTTTACGGTGGATATATCAACCATGACGGAGCCCGGAGAGGGAATAAGCGTCGCTTATGCCGCGACTCAGGGAAGTTGCGGGAGGGACGGCCTTGAAGCCGCCGTCACCCATGCCACATCACACGACGGCTTCGTGGGAGGATGGAGGGACTCTGAAGACGGACAGTATTACTTTGACAGCGTGAGGCTCTTTCCGGAAGACTCCCTTCAGGCAGCCGTGAACTTCGGGAAGGCGAATTTCCAAAAAGCCCTGTATGTGCTGTCCACCGGAGAGGAGATCCGGCTCCGGGAAGACATGGAATATGTCTCACCGACCAACCTTATCATTTTCTATGACACCGGGATAGGGAAGGAGTCTCTTCTTGAGGCCATTAAGGACTACGGTGCGACTATACTCTATGATTACAGCATTATTCCCGGGGTGGCAGTCCGGATTCCTGAAGGGAAAGACATCATAGAGGCTATTGAGTACTTCGCAGCGATAAAAGGTGTTACCTCCGTGGAGCGGGACCATATCTACCACCTTGTGGAACCGGTCAGGCCGAGGCTGGAGGCGATGTGAGCCCTGCCAGGTCAGAGCCCGCTTTCCCGTTTAGATACGTATATGTGCAGATAATGTCGAAGATAAATTATAAAACCGGAGAGTACCTTTCGGTACTGAGCATGCACGTTTTGGGCTGGTTTCGTGTACGGCGAGTACCAGGAGGGAGGGGGTAACGTGGACCGCAAGTCTCTACACGAAAAAAATTTTTTTTTCTATCTTTGCAATTAGACTTTTCAGAAACCCTCATTATATGAAACGTGTTATATTTCTTCTTTTCTTTATCCTGTTAACAGGGTTGTCAATGTCTGCGCAAGACATCATTACCAAAATAGATGGGACAGACATTAAAGCTAAGGTGTCAGAAGTAGGGACTAACGAAATCAAGTATAAGAGTTTCTCAAATCTTGATGGCCCTCTGTATACTATATCAAAGTCAGATGTTCTAATGGTCACTTATGAAAATGGGGAAAGGGATGTTTTTAATAAAGAATCGATACAGAATAGAGTTCCGGAGGGTATTATGACGCTCGATCGTTGGTCTGGTAGACTCTCTATAAACGGGATGAATATTGATAAAAAATCCACATATCTATATTTTTCTCCTGAGTCAGAGGCGTTGTACAAAAGTGGCGATTCTTTGTCCTCAGTTGGCGATATCCTGATGGGTGTGGGGGCTGGTGGAGCAATCGGCTATCTCGTTGGAAGCCTTGCTGCTGGAGGCAATATAAAAAAAGGAGCGGCTGTATATGGGGTATGTGCCGGATTGTTTTTAATAGGCCTCCCTTTACATATTGTTGGTGTCAACAAGATAAATAAGGCAATTGCCGATTATAATTCTAAGCATGGTTTTGCCCACAATACGCCAGAGATTAGTATCGGTGCGCAGAATTATGGTATAGGTTTAGCATTAAGATTCTAAAAATGAAGAGGTTTATTTGCGTATTCATTCTTGGGTTAAGTGCTCTGATAAGCCTTGATGCTCAAGATATTATCACAAAAAAGGACGGCACAGATATTACCGCCAAAGTTCTTGAAGTTAATATAAACGATATTAAATATAAGCGATATAGCAACCTTAATGGCCCAACTTATACTATTGCCAAGTCCGAGATCCTAATCGTGCGATATGAGAATGGGGAGAATGACGTGTTTGAGGATGTTGAACAACAAGCATATGGGTCAAATACCACTCAGACTGTAGTGGTGGGCATGAAATATAGGGAGTATAGGGATTTCTATGACACCAAGTTTTATGTTCCTCAACCTGGCGATCCGTACAGTAGAGGTTGGGCTGGTGTTGCATCATTCTTTATCCCGGGCCTTGGACAGTGCATAGATGGCGAGTGGGGACGGGGACTGGCATTTTTTGGCGCAAATGTCGGGCTTGGTTTACTTGGATTGACTCAAGTGAAATCCAATGTCAACAGTTCTGGCTACACTACTTACACTTATAATGGCCTGTTTTGGGGAATCCAGGCTGCCAGAATAGCTCTCAATATTTGGAGTATTTGTGATGCTGTTCACGTTGCAAAGGTAAAAAATATGTATTATCAAGATCTTAGAGGCCAACGTACTTCTCTTGATTTCAATGTTGAGCCGTTTGTTATATATGCCCAAACTGAGACGTTCGGCAGCGTGAAACCAGTTGCCGGACTTTCATTGCGGGTTTCCTTCTAAGCCATTCTAACGCTCACTCCGGTGAGCGTTTTTGTTTTACAGAACCAGTTTCCCGAACTCCTTTGTGCGCAGCTAGTACTTAGCGGTACTGAGCATACACGTTTGGGGTCGGTTTTGTGTACGGCGAGTACCTTTTGGTACTGAGCATGCACGTTTTGGGCTGGTTTTGTGTACGGCGAGTACCAGGCGGGAGTTTAACGTGGACCGCAAGTCTCTACACGAAAAAAGACAACCGGTCAGGCTGTCTTTTTGGCGGAGAGACCGAGATTCGAACTCGGGATACCCTTTTGGAGTATACACGCTTTCCAGGCGTGCCTCTTAAGCCACTCGAGCATC
>ODAJ014748550.1_pt1 | contig 130875 bp, 115 predicted proteins | sample 1539241 | NCBI WGS metagenome assembly ODAJ01 (sample SAMN02144231, study PRJEB22623) | gut metagenome | biome: sheep rumen | host: Ovis aries | place: New Zealand | reverse complement strand
ATAGAACATATATTATCTGCTTGTTTTGCATTGGAGATAGATAATTTAATAATAGAGATAAATAATAATGAACCGCCAATTATGGACGGCAGTGCAAAAATAATAGCGCAGAAAATTTTTGAGTCCGGCATAAAAGAATTAGATGCTGATAAAGACTTTTATACAATAAAAGAACCTGTTACTTTTACATCCGGGAACACGAAAATCGTTGCTTATCCGAGTGATAAATTGGAAATAGATTGTACTATAGGATACGATCATCCTTTTTTATCTCATCAACAGGCAAAATTTGAAATAACAAAGGAATCTTATGTTAACGATATTGCTCCCGCAAGAACTTTTTGTTTTGATTATGAAATTGAAGCATTACAATCAAACGGTCTTGCAAAAGGCGGAAGTTTGGATAATGCAATAGTTATAGGACCTAATGGTATATATAATAAAGAACCGTTAAGATTTGATAACGAGTTTGTAAGACATAAAATATTGGACTTAATCGGCGATATTTCTTTGGCGGGTAAACCGATAAAAGCAAGATTGGTTGCCGAAAAACCGGGACATAAAAGTAATGTAAGTTTTATAAAAGAATTTGTTTCTAAAGCTGTTATAGATAAAGGAGAACCAAAAGTGGATGTTCCAAAAAAACAAGAAGAACAAGTTGTTTCCGATGAAAAAGTAACGGTATTTAACAGTGCTGAAATTCAAAGAATTATTCCTCACAGATATCCTATTCTTATGATAGACAGAGTTAAATTGATCGGAGCGGGAGATAAAAAAGCTGTCGGATATAAATGTGTAAGCGGAAATGAGCCTTTCTTTCAAGGACATTTTCCGGGACAGCCTATAATGCCGGGAGTTTTGATTGTTGAAGCTATGGCACAGACATCTTGTGTTATGTTTTTATCAAGACCTGCATTAAGAAATTGTTTGGCATATTTTATGGGAATAGATAAAGTTAAATTCAGAAAAACAGTTATTCCCGGAGATATGTTGGAATTAAAGGTTGAAGTTATAAGAGACAGCGGAAGAAAAGGTAAAGTAAGAGGAGAAGCTTTTGTTGATGGTAAGTTGGCGGCAGAAGCCGAATTTATGTTTATTATAGTAGACAGGGAGAAATAATATGATACATAGTACGGCAATAATAGATAAATCTGCAGTAATCGGACAAAATGTAGAAATCGGACCTTATGCTGTAATAGGTGAAGATGTTACAATAGGAGATGGAACCTTTATCGGAGCGCATGCAACGATAGAATGTGCAAGAATAGGTCAAAATTGTAAAATATTTTCTCATGCATCAATAGGTGCTCCGCCTCAAGATTTAAAGTATGCCGGAGAAAAAACAATTGCAATAATAGGAGACGGCACGACGGTTAGAGAATTTGCGACAATTAACAGAGGTACCAGTGCAAGCGGTCAAACCGTTGTAGGAAAAAATTGTCTTATTATGACATGTGCACATGTTGCTCATGATTGTATTTTGGGAGATAATTGTATAATTGCAAACTGTTGTGCAATTGCCGGTCATGTTGAAGTCGGTGACGGAGTTGTTATGGGCGGACTTACCGCTGTTCATCAGTTTGTTAAAATCGGTAAAAATGTTGTTACCGGCGGCGGTTCTATGGTAAGTATGGATATAATTCCGTATATGCAGGCACAAGGTGACAGAGCGAATTTATTCGGTTTGAATTTGGTAGGACTTAAAAGAAAAAGAGTTCCTATTGCCGAGATAGAAAATATAAAACATGCTTATAAAATTTTGTTTGCTTCGCACTTAACATTAAATGATGCCGTAGCAAAAATAGAAGAAGAATTATCTTCATCTGTTTATGTCAAAGATATAATTGTTTTCATAAAAAAATCTCAAAGAGGAATTTGCAGACCAAAATAGTTATGAAAACCATAGGAATGATAGCAGGTAACGGAAGGTTCCCTTTTCTTGTTGCTCAAGAAATAAAAAAACAGGGCGACAAAGTCGTTACCGTTGCACTAAAAGAAGAAGCCGATAAAGACATTGAAAATTTTTGTGATGAAACGGTGTGGCTGTCCGTCGGCAAAATTCAAAAAATTATAGATACTTTTAAAGACAGAAATATTGATACTGCCATAATGGTAGGTCAAGTTAAACATGCAAAAATTTATTCTGCAATCACAATGGATTTAAGAGCACTTAAAATAATGACATCTTTAGTGAATAAAAAAACAGATACGATTTTAGGTGCCGTAGTCAGAGAATTTGAAAAAGACGGAATAAAATTTTTGCCCTCACACATATACTTGAAACATTTACTTGCGCCGAAAGGTCTTATTGTCGGTAAGAAATTAAATTCCGATGAAGACAAAGATGCACAGTTTGGCTTTAAAATGGCAAAAAGTATTGCCGGACTTGATATCGGTCAAACGGTAGTCGTTAAAGATAAATCGGTTTTGGCTGTAGAGTCAATAGAAGGAACAGACGAGTGCATAAAAAGAGCATATTCTTTGGGCGGAGAAAACGCAATAGTTGTAAAAGTTGCAAAACCGAACCAGGATTTTAGATTTGATGTTCCCGTAATAGGAACAAGAACCGTAGATACTTTGGAAAGCAATAAAATCCGAGCAATGATAATAGAGGCGGATTCTACTCTAATATTGGATAAAGATTTAGTTATGGCAAAAGCAAAACAAGCAGGTGTTACCATTATTGCAATGTAGCTTATTTTTATACTATTTTAATTTGACACATTTTATATGTATAAAATGTGTCTTTTTTTTTGCAAGAACAGACATAAAAGTAGTAAAATATAATATTAAGCTATGACAAGAAAATATCAAATATTATTTTTAATATTATTATCGTATGTTGTCGTGCTGTCTTTCTATCCGATACTTACAACGGGTTTCATAAATCTTGACGATCCCGTTATGGTTGTGGAAAATCAGGATATTAAAAGTTTATCTTTCAATAATATAAAACACATTTTTTCTTCATATCAGTATAAACTGTATCACCCTGTCGTTACTTTATCTTATGCAATGGAATATTTTATTTGCGGAACGGATCCGTATTTGTATCATGTTGATAATGTTATATTACATTTATTAAATGTTTTTCTTGTTTTTTTTATAATAAAATTTTTATCGAAATCTTTTTTTGTCTCTTTCATCAGTGCATTTATTTTTGCATTACATCCTGCACATGTTGAGCCTGTATCTTGGGTTTCTGCAAGAAAAGACACTTTGTTTTCTTTCTTTTTTTTATCGGCTGTTCTTGCTTACATAAAATCTTATGAAATAAACAAGGGAAAGCTTTTATATTGCTTTTCAATAATTCTTTTTATATTGTCGTGTATGTCAAAACCTACCGCGGTAACATTACCGGCAATTCTTATTTTAGTTGATTTTTACGGGGATGAATTTAAGTTTAAATATGATTATTTGAAAAAATATATACCTTTTTTTATTATTTCTTTTGTCTTCTCTTATATTGCCGTTTTTGGACATTATTCGGAACAGGAAAAAATTATTGCGACACTATTTGTAAAAATTACTAATTTTTATGATGCACATTTAAATTGTTTGTTTTATATATGTAAGTTTTTTTTACCGATAAATTTATCATGTTTTTATCCGGATTTTTATGATCATTGCGATATTGTTCCGAATTTTGTGTTTTATTCGTCGGCACTGTTATATTTATTGATTTTTTTCGTGTTGTTGAGTTTGAAAATAAATAAAAAAATTTTTTTCGGATTTTTTTTCTTTTTAATAACATTATTGCCTTCAAGCGGTATTTTACCTACCGGCATTGCACCGGTAGCGGACAGATATACTTATATACCTTACATAGGTTTATCTTTTATGGTTGCCGAGGTTATTTGTTATATTTATAAAAAAAATAAGATATTGAAATATATAGCCGTTTCGGTTTCGATATTTGTCGCGGCAGCATTGATATATTTAACTTATCAAAGAAATCTTTTATGGTCAGATAATAAAAAGTTGATGACACAAGCAATAGATTATGCACCGGCAACAGCCGACCAAGCTTATTTATTGAGAGGAATTATATATAAAAATGAGAATAATTTAGATTTGGCTCAAAAAGATATAGAAAAGAGTTATTCATTAAATTATAAAAATGCATATACGGCGTTTCATCTTGCACATTTAAGGCAGAAACAAGGTAAATATTTACAGGCAAAGGAATATTATTCGGTTATTCCGTACACAAATGTAAATTATGCTTATGCAATGCAAAATATAGGAATTATTCTTTATAATGAAGGAAAAACAAAAGAAGCAATAAGTTTTATGGAGAAAGAAAAAGATAAAAATCTTTTTCTTGTTAACGATGGTTATTTTGCAACGTTGGCGGTATTTTATCAAAAAGAAAAAAATTTTGAAAAAGCGATAGAAAACTTAAAACTTGCAATATCCGTAAATCCGAAAAAAGAACAATATTATATTCATTTGATGACAATTTACGAAACAACGGACGATTTTATTAATTTTGAAAAAACAGCACTGCAGGGAATAGATTTTGCAAGTAATAAAGTGCCGATAATTAATAAACTGGCAAGTTATTTTTTTGAAAAAGGAAAATACGGACAAACAAAAGTTTTATTACTTTTAAAATCGAACCTTTGTGATAATTTCGGTTACTTCTTGCTGGGAAATGTCTTCGCTTTGGAACAAAAATATGAGCAGGCAATATTTTGTTATACGATGTCCATATTACTAAAAAGAGATAACGGAGAGATTTATTTTAAAAGGGCTATGGTTTGGTATTTGTTAAAAAATTATGATTCGGCACAAAAAGATGTGAAATATGCCGAAAAATATAATTTTATTGTTGATAAAGAATTTAAACAAGATTTAGAAAAAGCTAAAAAGGAGATAAAAAAATGAAAAAGTTTGTTTTGTTTTTTGTATTTTGCAGTTTGTTCTGTTTATGCACAACCGTAAAAGTTTATGCTGAAGATGTGTCTGTAACTCAGAAAATAGAAAGAGCATATGATAATTTTATGAAAAATGAAAAAATTGTTAAATTTAAAACATCCGTAAAGATAGGTTGGGGAAAATTTAAAAATTGGTTTAATAATTTGCCGGGTATAAGACACTATAATAACTCTGTTTATTCCAGTAAAAATTGGAAAGCAGCAATGCACGATATGGGTGGAGAGTACAGCCCTCATTTGAAGAAAGAAGGAGCAAGTGCTCAAATGCTCAGAGAAGGTAAAAAGAATTGGGATAAACTATAAAAATATATGAAATTGCAAAAAACAGGTTTAATATTTATCTTTTTAATAACTTTATTTTTTGTTTCATGCGGGAAAAAAGTTGAAACGGATAATGGCCCTTTGGGAGACATGTATGTTGTCTCTTCAATCGGAGATGCAATATATTTAAATCCCGTTTTAGCTTCCGATTCATCGTCATCTTCTGTTAATTCGTATATATACAACGGACTTTTAAAATATGATAAAAATTTGAATTTGGTCTGTGATTTGGCTGAAAATTATTCCGTATCGGAAAACGGTTTGGAAATAAAATTCAATTTAAAGAAAAATATCTATTGGCACGACGGACATAAATTTACGGTTAAGGATGTTAAGTTTACTTTTGATAAATTGACGGATCCTAATACAAGAACGCCGTTTTCGTCGGATTATTTAATGGTAAAAGAATTTAAAATAACAGACGATTATTCTTTTACCGTTACTTATGATAAACCGTTTGCACCTATACTTGAAAGTTGGTCAATAGGTATAATACCCGAACATATTTTCAAAGATGAAGATATAAATACATCGCAGTATAATAGAAAACCTGTAGGAACGGGACCATATGTTTTTAAAAAATGGGTTACCGATCAAAAGATAGTTTTGGAATCTAATCCGAATTACTATGAAGGCGCTCCTAAAATAAAAGTTTTATTGTTCAGAGTAATACCGGATCAATCTGTTCAGTTTTTGGAATTAAGAACACAAACTATAGATGAACTGTCTTTAACACCGGATCAATGGAATGCATATGAATCTTTTTTCAAAAATTATAATAAATACAGATATCCGGCATTCAGTTTTACTTTTTTAGGCTTTAATCTCGAAAAACAGCCTTATAATAATATCAAATTCAGACAAGCAATGAATTATGCGATAGATAAAAAAGATATTATAACAGGGGTATTATCGGGAATGGCTAAAACCGCTCAGGGTATATTTCCGCCTCAATCTTGGGCATACAAGGAAATAGAACCTTATGAATATAATCCTAAAAAAGCCGAAGAATTGTTGTTGTCTATAGGTTTCAGTAAATCTCAAGACGGAAAATTATTGTTCAACGGTAAAGATTTTGAAATTAACATAATTACAAATCAAGGGAATAAAACAAGAGAGCTTACGGCACAAATTATACAGGAACAATTAAAAAAAATAGGTATTCAAGTTAATGTAAGAATTTTGGAATGGAGTAGCTTTTTAAATCAATACGTGAATAAGAAAAATTTTGATGCTCTTATTTTAGGATGGAATACATCTGTTGATCCTGACCAATTTTCATTGTGGCATTCTTCTCAATGTGGACAAGGACAATATAATTTTATGTCGTATAAAAACGAAGAAGTAGATGACTTGCTGATAAAGGCAAGAACAACTTTCAGTAAAGAAGAAAGAATTAAATATTATCATAAAATACAAGATATTATGAGAGAAGATCCGCCATGTATATTTTTATATTATCCGGAAAATTTGGTTTGTATTCATAAAAGATTTGAAAATGTTGAACTTGCACCTGCCGGTATAGGTTGGAATTTTTATCAATGGTATGTTGAGAAAGAAAATATAAAATATAAAAATGCAAATCTTTTAGTTCAGTAATTATTAAGTAATGAAAAAAACATTTTTGATAATCATTTTCATATTTTGTTCGATATATATATTTGCAGAAAATAATATTTCTGTAAGCAGTAATACGATTGATACAATAAATGTTTCCACGACTACAACACAAGTAAATCAATCTGCGGATACGATAAAAACTTCAACTAATACCGTAAATGAAAACGATACAATGTCTCAACTTGTAAATTCCGATGATACAGTAAATGTTTCAAGTTCCGCAATAGATATAACTAAACCTTTAAAATATAAAGAAGTAAAAGCAAACAAAGAAATTGAAGTTTCATCTTCTACCGTTGTTCCGGATGAGAACGATTTGGGAACATATTATTCTTCTGGCGCAATAGTTGAAAAACCTCAAAATAATTCAAATTATGATTTAAATATCCCTACAACAACGGCACTCGGTATAGCCGGGGATAAAGTTTTGGATAAATTAAATTTGAATACATCTACGGATACGATAAATAATGTTAATAAATCTACGGAATCCGCGAAGACAAGTTCTTCTGCAGCGGCAGCAGGTGAAGATAATAACGACAAACAAAAAAAACAGGAACAGGAAAAAGATAAATCTTTCGCAAAAAAAATGTTGGAAAAAATACCGTTTGATTCCAAATTGTTATTGTCCGGAAGAAAGTTGATAGGTGTAAATTATTCCGGAACGATTTACGACAACGAAGAGTCCGGTAAAAGAGCCAACTCTTCGGATTTTTCGATGGAACAAGAATTACAAATGAAAATAAAAGGCAGTGTGGGAGACAGACTTGAATTAAATGTCGATTTTGATGATACGCAAGAAGATAAAAAAGATATTTATATTCTCTATAAGGGAAAAGGAAACGAATTTATAAGAGAAGCGGCTTTCGGAGATATAAATGTTGAACTTCCAAGTACCGAATTTTCAGGCTATTCAAAAGAGTTGTTTGGTGCAAAAGTTGATACTCAATATAAAAATTTAAAAACAAGAGCTTTCTTTTCTAAAACAAAAGGTTATTCCGAAAGTAAACAATTTAAGGGGAGCAGTAAAACCGAAAAAAAGGTTATAGCCGATACGTCATACATAAAATATAAATATTATTCCATCGTTAAAGACGGTATTTCAAAAACCATAAAAAATGATACGGCAAAAGTGTATTTGGATAAAATAAAAACTACCATCAGTGACTACGTAGTAATAACAACCGATACTGATTTGTATTATATGAAAGATTTGTCTGCGTCTCCGTATAACGGGAATTTTATAAAACTTACGGCAGGAACGGATTACACCATAGATTATACTACCGGTATACTTACATTTAAAAATACTTTGTCCAGTCAGTATGTCGTTGCTATAGATTATCAATATACGGATGGTACTTGGTTGTCGGATGAAACAGGCGGAAATCCTCAAATAATTAAAGATACTAATAATACGGATTCTTTATCCAAGGAAGTTCGAACTTTTTACAGCTTGGGAAATTATCAAATTACGAAATATAACGGCAGAGATAATTTTATTTTGGAATTAAGAGATTTGAATGATACCGTTCCCAGAGAGATAGACGGAGGAAAACCTGTTCCTAAATTTCCTAACATTGACGGATATGAATCAAATATTATCGTTGATTATGAAAAGGGTGTATTTAATTTACAACCGATAACCGGCAAACCTTTACACGATGATTTATATACATCAAATACACACAAATATAATTTTGTTGCACAATACGAATATAAAATTAAAATTTTTAATTTAAGAACGGATATCGTTCCTATGTCGGAAAAAGTTGTTGCAAACGGCAAAACTTTGAAAATTAACGAAGATTATATGTTGGACTATGATGTCGGTATATTAACTATTTTGAAAGATGAATATATTAATAATGATACGGTTATAGATGTTTCTTATGACTATTCTCCGTTGGGAGGAGCATCGGCAGGTTCAACACTTGTAGGTGTTCGTTCCCAATATGATTTTACCGACAATATTTCGTTGGGTGGAAGTTTTATTTATGAATTTGCCGCAGAAGATACAAAATTACCGGATATTTATACTACTCCTTCCAGCACATTGGTCGGGGAAGTTGATGCCAAAGTAAAAAATGTAAAAATAACCGATAGTTTAAAGGTTTCGGCTTCTGCCGAATATGCCATGAGTAAATATAATCAAAATACAACAGGTAAAGCTATAGTTGAATCTATGGAAAGTGCAAAACAGGATGACAGTTTTTCTTTAATAGATGATAATTGGTTTTATGCTGCAACTCCGAACGGCATATATGCACAATATGATACGAATGCGATAACGTGGAGAAATTATGATATAGAAAAAAAAGAAATAGATAAAAATTTGGAAATTATATCAGGTGAAAAACAGCAGGTTATGGATGTAAATTATAATTTACTCGTTTGTGATTATGCTTCTATAGGGCAAATCATATCCGCTTCCGGTTATGATTTTTCAAAAAAATTATATTTGGAAGTTTGGATAAAAGCAAATTTTGCACAAGTGAAAGTAAGGCTTGATTTAGCTTCCGCAATAAGCGAAGATTCCGACCAAAACTATCTGCTTGATACGGAAGATAAAAACGGGGACGGAATAATCAGCCCTTGGGAAGATGTAGGTAGAGATTTTACAAATAAAACAGCTGCTTACGGTATATCAAAAATCGGAGCGAATAACGGCAGGCTGGATACGGAAGATTTAAACGGTAACAACATTTTAGACAGATATGAAACAAATCTCACATATTTCAATTTGGATGAATATGCCGATATTACAAAAACATCCTGGCAAAGAATTCAAATTCCGTTGGATATCACGACCGATGCCGATAAAGAAAAATGGAAAAATATAAGAATTGCAAGATTAACCCTAAACGGTTCCGGTTGTGAAGGTAAACTTACCGTAGGTAAAATTTCCGTTGTAGGAAATAAATGGACTAAAGAACAAAATAATTCTTTAAGTGCAGGTGAAATATTTTCCATAGGAAGAGATAATCCGCAATATGTTTCACTTTTAACTAATTCATATTATAGAGATTTATACGATATAGACAGTGATTCCAAAAGAGATGAACAGGCATTGGCAATCAATTATGATTCCTCTGCAAGCGGTGATGAATTCTTTGCCAGAGCAACATACAGTTCGGGTTTTGATATATCCAATTATGAGAAATTTAAATTCTTTTTATACATAAAAGATACAACGGCTACAAGTCCCGATGAAAGTTCTTTCGTTATGAGAATCGGAGGAGATGAAAATAATTACTACGAGTATTCTATTCCTATAACCGATGATATGAAAGGAAAATGGAATCTTCTTGAAATCAGACAACCGGGATACGGAGCAATGGCTGCATGGGATATAAATGATCCGAGAATTACCAAGCAAGGTGAGCCGAGTTTACAAAAGATTGCATTTATTGAAACAGGTATAAAAACAAACGGTGCGGATAAAGGTGAAATTTGGGTAAACGAAATCCATGTTGCAGGAAGTAAAAGTAAAGACGGTAATGCATGGAAAGCCGATTTAAACATAAATTGGAACGGTAAAGGCAGAATAGGCGGTTTAAATGTTGATTTATACAGAAAAAATATAGATCAGGATTTTGAAACTTTTGCTCCGGGAACTTATGATAGAACTTTTTATGAAGACTGTGCGGATCTTACCTTTAAAGGTGTTGAGATTGCGGGAACACAAGTTTTACCGATAAATGCATCTTTAATTAAGACAAAGACTATTACGCCTCTTGCCTTGCAAAATACCTCGGATCAGGTTTCGGTATTGGATGAAGGTAAAGTTGTTTCTTATATGGGAAAAGTAAATACCGTTTTATCCGCCGGAACGGATTTGCCTAAGGTTACATTGGAATATAACAGATTTATTAAAGATACGGAAAATATTGAAAGGATTGAAGATAAAGAAACTGTTTCTGCGAATATGGTTTATTTAAATCCGATAGATTTTGATTTTTTACCGACAAGCATTGTCGGCGATTACAGAATAAGTAATTCCGCGTATAAAGTTTATCCCACCGAAAAAATAGAAGATACAAATGCTTTTTTAGACTTGGATACGATGAGAAAATATATGGAAATTGAAGATTTCTTAACATTGGAAAAAACCGAAACCTGGGGTTTAAAAGCTCCTTTTTCTTTCTTTGATAAGGTTATTTTTTCTCCGGCTTATGTTATTACAAGAGTTAACGAGAAAAATAAAGAATATTTTGAAAATGAAGAAATCTTTTATGATAAATCTTTAAATCAGGATATAGGAGCAAGTTTGAATTTCAAAGTGGCAAAATGGTTCCAACCGAATATTCTTTACAGTTTGAATACCGTTGAAACTTATGACTTAAATTACAGCAGTATGTCTGCAACAAAATTTTATCCCGGTGAGAAAAAAGCAATAGACAGGGTAGGGACAACCGAATTTACTTGGAACTTACAGGCAAAAGATATTTTTGATACAAAATATTTAAAAAGTTTAACATTTACCACATCTTACAGAATGCAGGATTCCGATTCTTATACTAATGTTGAAAAGAATTTTTCTTCCGTAGGCTTTTCCGCCGATAAGTTGTGGATAAGAGATAATATGTTAAAAGAAATACAGCCGGTATATTCAACATCATCGTATACCGTTAAAACCGTTTTGAAAAGAGATGACAGAAGGGTTATAGGAAGATACAATCCGTTTGAAGCTTTTGATTTAAAAGGAAAACTGTTACCGATAAAAACAATGACTATGAGTTTTACTTTTACTGACGGAGAGGAGGAATCATATAGTACCGGAACAACAAAAGATTCCTATACAAAAACTTGGCCGGATATTCTCATAGGTATGAGCAGATTTGAAAAGTTGTTCGGACAAAATTGGATGAGTGATACTCAACTTAATTTAAAATACAATAAAAAGACAACTACTGTTGCCGGAGTGTCTTACGGCGACAGCATCATGTTCGGCGGAGACTATAAATTGAAAATTGTAAAAAAATATGATGTGTTGCTTTCTGCGGATGTAACATCTACTCAGGATTTCGATACTGAAGCTAATGTTCTTAAGCAGGAGGGGAAAATCACTAATTGGGCCGTGCAGGTTGCTACAAATGTAAAACAATGGAGATTTAGTTTAAGATATGACAATTCCCAAAACTGGACAAAAAATTCCAAAGGAAACCTTGCTACACAAGTTTTTTCAAATGCCGTAAACGGGCAGGCAACATCGGATTTGGTTTTCCCGAGCGGGATAAAAATACCTTTGATAGGAAATATTCCTTTGAAAAACAGATTACTGTTTGAATCGAATGTGTTCTACAACACACAAAGTTCTGCAGTGGATGTTGAGGCTGCAAATTATCAAAATTTCGGATTTAAATTGTCTGGAGATTACGAAATATCTAAAAATTTCAGATTTGCTTTAGGAACGAGTTTTTCAAGATTTTTATATAACTATGTTCCTGAACAAAATTATACAAATATAGAACTTTCAAGTAAGTTGACAATACAATTCTGATATGAAAAAAATTTTAAATTTTATAATATCAATAATATTTCCGAGAACATGTTCTCTTTGCGGTAAAAAAATCTCATTTAACTTTGAAAAAAATATTTGTAATGAGTGTATTGAAAAACTTCCTAAAGTGGAAGGATTGATATGTCACAAATGTTCTTTGCCGTTACCTGATGGAGGTGCTACTTGTTCCGATTGTAAAAGCAATAAAGATATTTATTTTGAAAATTTAAAATCTCCTTATATATATTCGTTACAAATGAAAAAATTAATAAAAAAGTTAAAATATTCAAGAAAAACTTTTTTGGCAAAAGATTTATCCGCTAAATTAGCGGATTTTATAATAACAGAAAATATCGATAAGAATATAGATGTTGTTGTTCCCGTTCCTATGCATTGGCTTAAAAAGTGGAAAAGAGGATATAATCAGGCAGAACTTCTTGCAGATGATGTTGCACGAATTATAAATAAACCGATGTATAATGCTTTAGCGAGAACAAAATATACCAAACCGCAGTTTAATCTTAAAAAAGGACAACGAAAAGAAAATTTGGAAGATATGTTTGTCGTAAACAAAAAATATGCAGATATAATACAAGGGAAAAGAATTCTTTTAATAGATGATATTGCAACAACTTGCTCTACGGCAAATCAGTGTGCAAAAGTTTTAAAAAATTTAAGATGTAAAACTGTTGTGGTTACTCTTGCCAGAGCATAGCTTTTTTGTTTTCCAAAAATTTATAGTTTTTTATTTTAGTAAAACTTGTCTGATCGAGCTCTAACGGAGTAATCGAAATAAAACCTTGTTCTATGGCATCAATATCCGAATTTTTATTTTTTTTGCCGGATATAAATCTGCCCGCAAGTTTATAATATGTTCCTTTTTTTGTTTTCTTTTCCACGATTGTTTCGTCGTAACATCTTATACCTAACGGCACAACTTTTATTCCTTTATAATTTGGGGGAATATTTATATTAAGACAAAGTGCAGGTCTGCCTTTCTTTTCTTTTTTTAAAACTTCTTTTGCTATTTTTAATACAGCTTTTGCAACTTGATTATAACAAGGATTTGTTTCATCACTTGCCGAAACGGATATTGACGGTATTCCCAAATATGCTCCTTCACGGGCAGAAGCAACAGTTCCTGAATAGACAACATCCTGTGCAAGATTTGCACATGTATTTATTCCGGACACAACCAAATCTATTTTATCTTTGAAAAAAGAATATAATGCATATTTTACGCAGTCTGCGGGAGTTCCTCCTACAAGAGCATAAATATTGTGTTTTATTTTTTCAAGTTTTAAATATTTTTTTAAATGTATTGAATGACTTGTTCCGGACATTTCGTGTTTTGGAACAATGACATAGATATTTGAAAAAGAAGATAATTCTTTAATTAAAGGCTTTAGTCCCGGTCCGTTTATCCCGTCGTCATTAGATATCAAAATATTATATTTTTTCATTTGTTAACTTTAAAACCTCTTTCGCCAATATTTCCTGAGGGAAAAAATCGGGAGAAACTATTCTGTCAATATCTATAACATCAGATATATATTGCTCGATAAATTTTATTATTTCCTGTTCCGTAATATTTTTTTCTTCCGTAACGACTCTAAAGTTTGGTACTTCTACCGATTTTGCATTGAAATATTGATGATTGTCTGTGGCATAAGGGAAAGGTATAAAAAGTGTCGGTAAATTATAATTTTCAACTTCTTTTACCGTTCCCGCTCCTGCTCTGCAAATAACTAAATCGCTGCAAGCATAGGCATTGCCTATATCATTCATATATTTTGTTATAAATTTTTTTGTGTTGAGTTTTTGGTATTTGTTATCCAAATTTTCAAAATCATTATTTCCCGTAATATGTATAAATTGTATTTTATCTTTATGTCTGTTGAATAAATATTCGTTAACATTAAACATAATATTATTTAGTTTTGTTGCACCCAAACTTCCGCCGAAAATAAAAATTGTAAAGATATCGGCATCAAGATTTAATTTTTTTGCTGCATCCTTTCTTGAAATATTAAAAATATCTTTTCTTATCGGATTGGATGTAAATATTGTTTTTTTTCTGTTGAAGAATTTTCCCGAATTTTTAAAACTTATTGCAACTTTCGTAACTATTTTTGATAACAATCTGTTTGCAAGTCCAGGTATGGAATTTTGCTCATGAATCAATGTAGGAATCTTTTTGAATTTTGCCATAAGTAAAACGGGAAAAGATAAATATGCACCCATTCCGACAACGACCTTCGGAGAAAGTCTGTTTAACATTCTTTTTACCGTAAACAATGTTTTAACAAATCTAAACGGAAATAAAATCAAATCCAAAGATATTTTTCTCGGAGGAGCTTTGAAATCCAATATTTCATAAGAATATCCCGACGTACTTACAATTTTTAAAGATACACCGTTTTTATTGTTGTTTACCACAAAAACAGGATTGTATCCTTTTTGTTGCAGTTCATAAGCAAGTGCTATTCCCGGATAAACATGTCCGCCCGTACCGCTAACAGCTATAAGTATATTTTTCATAGTATTTTATTGTTGTTCCTTGCAATATTAATAAGTATTCCTATCATATAACAATTTATGAGCATGGCAGAACCGCCGTATGAAATAAAAGGCAGCGGAATTCCTTTTGACGGAAAAATTCCGGTTGTCATTCCCATATTGATAATAGCTTGTCCCGTTATTGTAAGCATTATTCCAAAAGACAAAAATTTACCGAAATCATCTTTGCATTTACTGTTTATAGATAAAGCTGTTTTTGTAAAAAGAATAAAAAGAAATACCGTTAATAATGTTCCTAAAAGTCCGTATTCTTCTCCTATGATCGGGAAAATATAGTCGGTCTGCTTTTCCGGAAGATAGCGTAATTTTGTATCACTTTTGCCGGCGCCTTTTCCGGTTAATCCGCCGGAACCGAAAGCGGCAAAGGAAATATCCGAATTATATCTTGCATCATCTATTTTTTTTCTCAGCTTTTTATCTTCGGCGGTTTCTTTGTTACCGGAAAAAGAATGAACTATTTGGTTAACATAAGTTATTACTCTTGCTCTTCTGTAAGGTTTTACGATTATTGCCGCTGACATACCTAAAAAAGCAATGAGAATAAGTATCAGTATTCTTTTTGTATCTATTTTTGCGATAAAAAGCATTGATGACCATATAACAAAAAGCAGAATAGTCGTTCCTAAATCACTTTGTAAACCATATATGATGGAAGCAAAAACTATAAGGTAAATGCAAGGAAAAACATTTGCACTCCATGTATTTATATGGTGTTTATGTCTGCTTAAAAAATTTGCCATTATTATTATTATTACCAATTTAGCCAATTCTGATGGCTGAAAATTAAAGAAACCGAGATTTATCCATCTGTGAGCACCGTTTATTTCTCTAAAAAAAGAAGTTGACAGCAATAACAATGTGGTTACAATAAATAACGGTAAATTAAAGTTTGTATATTTTTTATAGTTAAAAAAAGAAGCTATGATAAAAAGAATAAAACCTAATCCTATATTAATAAAATGTTTGGTTATGCAGTCCAAAGGTGCATTTATATTTACCATGGAACTACACGAAGAAACGGCCGATATTCCTATTATGATAAGACCTAAAGTAATATATGAAAGATATCGAGCTTCTTTGTTCTTTTTAAAATTATTAACGATAAAATTATTAAAAAATAATTTTGCCATATTATTTTATTGCCAAAACAAATTTTTTAAATTCTCTGCCTCTGTGTTCAAAATCGTTGAACTGATCGAAAGATGCACATGCGGGGGAAAATAACACAATATCACCTTTTTCGGCAACAGAATGTATCTTTCTTATTGCATTTGATAATGTTTCACATTCCGTCATTTCGGCAGAACCTTTAAGCTGCTTTTTTATAATGTTTGTTGCTTCACCGATTAAAAATATGTTTTTTACTTTTTTCTTAATTAAATTAAAAATCGGTTTATACGGGCTGCCTTTATCTTGACCGCCGAGTATAAGTTGAATGTTTTTATCGAAAGATTCAAGTGCGACTTTCGTTGAATCTACATTTGTTCCTTTAGAATCGTTATAATATTTTACACCGTTTATTTCTTTTACGAACTCTATTCTGTGTTCTACACCTTTAAAATTCGATATTACTTTTTCAATTATTGCAGGCTTTGTTCCCGCGATATAACTTGCGGCAACTGCAGCAAGAATGTTATCTATGTTGTGTTTTCCCGGAATATTTATTTTCGGATTTAGTTTTATTGTTTTGTTATTCTTCTTTAAATAAATAGTTCCGTCGTTATAATAAATACAGTTTTTTGTTTTGTTGTAATTAAATTCAAACTTGGTTGCTTTCGTCTTTGTTATGGCTTTTTTCAAATATTTATCGTTATAGTTATATATTGCGTAATCTTTTTTCTTTTGATTTATAAAAACATTTGCTTTTGCTTTTACATAGTTTGCCATTGTATGATGGTGCTTTAGGTGGTCCGGAGTAATGTTCATGCTGACACTTATGTCCGGTTTAAAGTAAGGGGAATCTTCCAGTTGATAAGATGACAATTCCAAAACTAAAACAGATTTTGAATTTAATTTTGTCACAACTTCGGATATCGGAAAACCTATATTTCCGGCAACAAAAGTGTTTTTATATCCTTTCTTTATTATTTCATAAATTAAAGTTGTTGTCGTTGTTTTACCGTTGGTTCCGGTAACTGCAATTATTTTCCTGGGTTTTGCAAAATTTAATGCAAAGTCAAGTTCACTTAATATGGGAATTTCTTTTTTTCTTGCCTGTTTCAAAATATAGAGATCGTTCGGTAATCCGGGACTCTTGATTATTATGTCACTATCGAGCACTTTTTTAGAATGTTTACCGAATTCAAGTTTAACATTCTTGTTTAATTTCATTTGTTTATGTGTTCTTGTTTTGCCGCTGTCACTGGCAAACACATCGTATCCTTTTGATATTGCTAAGTTCGCACAAGCAATACCGGATTTTCCCAATCCCAAAACCGCTATTTTTATACCGTTGTTTTTTATCATTTTTTATCTTAATTTAAGAGAAGCTATTGATATAATAGCAAGAACGATTCCTATTATCCAAAATCTTATAGTTACTTTTGTTTCCGCAATTCCGCCCAATTCAAAATGATGGTGCAACGGAGCCATTCTAAAAACTCTTTTTTGAGTCCTTTTAAACACGGAAACTTGTATCATAACCGATAATGCTTCTGCTACAAATATTCCTCCTAATATAAAAAGAATAAGTTCCTGTTTTATAAATACGGCACATAATCCCAACAAACCGCCTAAACATAAGCTGCCGGTGTCACCCATGAATATTTCTGCCGGATACGAATTATACCATAAAAATCCTAATCCGGAACCGAATAAAGCCATTAAAAATACGGAAATTTCTCCCGCTCCCGAGACATAAGGAACTTTTAAGTAAGAGCTTATGTGTGAATGACCTATAAGATAAGAAAATATTGCCAGTGTTACGGCTGCAATTATAATATTTCCCGTTGCAAGTCCGTCCAGACCGTCGGTTAAGTTTACCGCATTGGAACTTCCTACTATAACAAGGAATATTAACACAAAATACAAAAAAGATAATTCAATAAAAGTTGTTTTTAAGTATGGGATATTTAAAGATGTTGCATATTGAGTGTTTGTCGGATAAAAATATAAATATACTATCACAAGTATCGCAAATACGGACTGAAACAATAATTTCTTTTTAGCCGATAAGCCTTTGGGATTCTTTTTTACCAATTTTAAATAATCATCTATAAACCCTATCATGCCGAAATATATTGTTGCGGCTATTAACCATAAAATAAAATTGTTATCCAATCTTGCCCATAAGATTGTTGATAATAATAAAGATAATAAAATTATTATTCCGCCCATGGTAGTTGTTCCGGATTTTACTTGGTGAGTTTTGGGACCGTCATTTCTTACTATTTGTCCGATTTTATATTTTTTTAAATTTTTTATTATTGCCGGTCCTATTAAAAAAGTTATTATTAAACTTGTTAAAATAGCTCCTCCGGCTCTGAATGTAATATACTGAAAAAGATTTATATCACACAATGTATAGAAAAGATAATAGAACATTTTATTTCATTCCTTTTTTTATTTTGTCTGCGGCAATAATTTCATTATAAACTTCATCGAGCTTCATCCCTCTGGAGCCTTTTATGAATACTAATGTATTTTCCGTTATATCGTTTATCAGTTCTTCGCAAAGAATTGTTTTCGATATAAAATATTTTGAGCTTTTATCCGTAAGTTCGTTTTTTAAATAATTAACCAAATCTCCGAATAAATAAACTGTTTTTATGTTCGGCAAAGAATTTATATATTGTCCCAGTTCTGCATGATAATCCGGAGATTTTTCTCCCAACTCCAACATATCTCCTAAAACTAAAAGAATTTCTCTGCTTGGATAAGATTGAGCCAAACTTTTTATCGATTCATGCATAGATGTGGGGTTTGCATTGTAAGCGTCATTTATAATAATAGCTCCGTTGCTTAAAGAATACGATTGCATTCTCATTTTGGGAGGGGTACATTTTGCCAAACCTTCTTTTATTTCTTTAAAAGAAAATCCGAGCCCGTAAGCAACGGCAGCCGCACCTAATGCATTAAATATATTAAACTTACCTTTTATCGGTAACTCTATTGTTTCTTTATTCCCGTCAATATACATATCAAATAAAGGTTTATCCAACCATAATTTTATATTCTTTGCATAAACATCGGCACCGTTATACAAACCGAATGTAATAACTTTTTTTGATACTTGCGGTATAAGATTTTTCAAGAAAGGATTATCGTTATTTAAAGCTATGAAACCGTCATCGGCTATACCGTCTATCAATGTCATTTTTTCCTGTAATACTTTTTCCGGAGTTTTAAAAAATTCCAAATGAGAATTTCCTATATTCGTTATTATTCCGCAGTGAGGAATTACAATATCCGTTAAAGCTTTTATTTCACCGAATTCCGAAGTTCCTATTTCTATTGCAGCATATTCCGTATCACTCGTAAGATTAAATAAAGTTAACGGAACACCTATTCTGTTGTTGAAATTTCCCTGATTGGTTAATGTCTTGCCTTTTTGTCTGAATATTGACGACAACATTTCTTTTGTTGTTGTTTTTCCGTTTGAACCCGTAATTGCGGCGCAATGCAGGAGATTGAATCTTTTTCTGTATGCCGTCGCAAGTTTTTCCAATGCAACGGAGGTGTCTTGAACTTTTACTAACGACGGAATTGTAGGAAACATATTTTCAAAATTCATATCTTCTTTAGAATAAACTATTGCGGAAACATTTTTTTCTATGGCATCTCTTATGAAATCATGTCCGTCTAAAGATTTTCCTTTTATTGCAAAAAATAAAGACCCTTCTTTAACGGTTCTGGTGTCTATACTTATTTCTCTTATCGGTAAATGAGGGTTTCCTATGACGAAAGAACCGTTTACGGCATTTATTAAGTCCATCAAATAAAAATTTTCCATTTTATATTACCTAAATTTTGTTTAATATTTCGGAAGCAGTTTCTCTGTCATCAAAATGAATTTTATTTCTTCCTATTATTTGATAATTTTCATGTCCCTTACCGGCTATTAAAACAACATCTTTTTCTTTTGCCGCAATAATTGCTTGTTTTATTGCTTCCTTTCTGTCTACTATAACTTTATAATTGGTTTTATTAATTTCTTTTGCACCTGCTTCTATATCTTTTGTTATTTCTACGGGCTCTTCTTCTCTGGGATTATCGGAAGTGATAAAAACAAAATCACTCATGCTGCAAGCAACTTTTGCCATTTTCGGCCTTTTTGTTTTGTCTCTGTTTCCGCCGCAACCGAATACTGTAATAATTTTCGACGGTTTTAAATTTTTTATTGCTTCCAATACATTTTTTAAAGCATCATCGGTGTGTGCATAATCGACTACTACGGAAAATTTTTTGTTGCTCTTTATAAGTTCAAGCCGTCCGGGTGCACCTGTCATATATTTTAAACATTCAACAATTTTTCTTAACTCTATTCCCGTTGATATACAAATACAAATTACGGCAAGGATATTGTATACATTGTGCAGCCCTATGTGATTTACTTCTATTTCCGCATCACCGACCCATGATTCCAAAGTAAAAGAACTGTATTTGCTGTTTAATAAAATATCTTTTGCAAAACAAAATATGTTGCCGTATTTTGAAATTGTAGAGTAAGAGATTTTGGTAGCAGCAATACGGGAATCTTCTAAAAGTTTCTTCCCGTAAAAATCATCGGAATTAATTATAGCAAACTTTTTATTGTTTTTTAAGTTTTGCGACAATGAATAAAACAGTCTTTTTTTTGCATTAAAATAATTATCCATGTTTTTATGAAAATCAAGATGATCCTGAGTTAAATTAGTAAAAACGGCAATATCGAATTCTATTCCGAAAACTCTGCCTAATTCCAAAGAATGAGAGGAAACTTCCATTATCAAATATTTTATATTTGATTTAACCATTTCCGACATCATCTTATATAAATCTAAAGACTGCGGTGTTGTGTTCGGGGCATCAATAACAACATCGGCATATCTGTAACTTATAGTTCCTATTACACCTATGTTGATATTTAATTTTTTGAATATTGATTCCGTCATATATGTTATGGATGTTTTACCGTTGGTTCCCGTAACTCCGATAATTGTTAACTTCTTATCGGGGTAGTCATAAAATTTAGCACTGAGTTTAGACATACATAAAAAGACATCGTTTACAACTATGTTTGTGCAGCTGCAATTTTTAATTTCCGTGTCGGAAACAATACAAACCGCTCCTTTTGATATTGCTTGATCCGAAAATTCTATTCCGTTTGTATGTGTGCCGTTTAAAGCAAAAAACATGTCTCCCGGTGATACTTTTCTTGAATCGTAAGATAATCCTTTTATATCAATATTTGTATTTCCGAAAATGTTTTTAATCTCTATAACTTCAAGCAAAATGTTTAAATTCATCTTTTTGCTCCTTTTTTATTTTTCTTTTCCGTTAATTCTTCCGGCTTATCGGGTTTTATGTCGAGATATTCCGCAGCTCTTTGTGCTATTTTTGAAAATACCGGTGCCGCAACCGTGGAAGCATAGTATTCGTCACCGTAGGGTTCATCATATATCACCAAAATAACTATTTCAGGGTTCATTGCCGGCAGCATTCCGCAAAATGATGCCATGTAATTTTTCTTTGAATATTTTCTTAATTGTTGGTCGAATTTTTGTGCCGTTCCTGTTTTGCCTCCTACGGAATATCCCGGAACTCTTGCCGATTTTCCCGTTCCGTCTGTCACAACACCTTGCAAAGCCTGCCGAACTTTATAGGCGGTATCTTTACTTACCACATTTTTTCTTACAACTTCTATATCTTCAAATTCATTGTTTGCAATGGCTTTTATGATTTTAGGTTTTAAAAGAGTTCCTCCGTTTGCAATTGTACTGTAAGCACCTATGGTTTGTAACGGAGTAACAAACAATTCTTGTCCGAAGGATAAAGAGCAAGGGCTCAGCTTACTCCATTTATTTACCGGGGCAACAATTCCTTTTTCTTCTCCTGTTAATTCTATTCCGGTACGAGAATTGAATCCGAAGTTTCTTATGTAATTATAAAAAATATTATTGTCTGTTTTCAGCGCAAGTTTTGAAGTTCCGACGTTTGATGACTGTTCCAATATTTGCTGAACCGTAATTGTTTTTTGTTTATCATGGTCATGTATTGTTTGCCCGAAAATTTTAAAGTTTCCGTTTTCGCAATATACTTTGTCGGTTAATTTAAATATTCCCTGATCAAGAACAGTAGATAAAATAACTATTTTAAATGTTGAACCCGGTTCGGCGGAAAAGCCTATGGCATTGTTAATTAAATATTCCTGTTTTGCTACCTTTTCTTCCGGATTATATTTCGGTAATGACGCCATTGCCAGAATTTCACCGTTATGAGGATTTTGTATTATGGCTACTCCTTTTTTCGATTTTGTTCTTATCAATCCTTTTTCAAGTTCTTCTTCGGCAATAAATTGCAGTTTCCTGTCGATAGTTAAAACGACATCGTTAGATTGATCGATATCTTTTTCCGATACGGAATCCAAAAATACGCTCTTATAATTATTTATTACCATCTTTTGTCTTTTTATGTTTTCACCGTTAAGTTGTTCGTTACAAAATTTTTCTATACCGTTAGTTCCTATGTTTTCCGAATTTACTTTCCCTATTACATGTGCGGCCAATTCTTTTTCCGGGTAAATTCTTTTATATTTGCTTTCTATTTTTAAACAAACAAATTTATCTTCTTTAATTTCGTTTAATTCCGCACGAATTTGTTCTTTTTTTTCGATATCTTTTTTATAAATTTTTGAATCTTTTTTTAATTGTCTTATTCGTGCTCTTATCTTTTTTCTTTCCTCTGAAATATCGTGTTTTATTTGCAGAATCGTTATTTCCGATATGTTCGATTGTATAGGAATATATCTTTTTTTTGCTTTTATTGCTTCGTAGTTGGAGGAACTGAAACGAATATCGTATTTTGCAAGTAAGTTCTCGATTGCTTTTATATCCGGCATCATTTTCGCGTCAACAGACAGTGTGTAAGTTTTTACACTCATAGCCAAAATATTTTTATTTCTGTCGAAAATAAAGCCCCTTTGCTGTTGTTCTTCACTTTCTTTATACACTGTACTTTGAATGAATTGCTCTTTGTTGGAATGTTGAAAAATCTGTAAATTTATGAGTTTTGCTATTATTAAAACAAAAAATAAAAATAAAAATCCTATGATAATTTTTTGCCTTGTAGCTGCAGAGAAAAAATTTGTGTTGAGAAATTTTTTTAAGGTGTCGGAACTAAAAAAACGGTTTTTCTTCTTACTTTGTTTTATTTTTATCATTTTTTTAATATTATTTTTTGTTCTTTTGTCGGCTTTTTTAAATTTTTTTCTTTAGCAATATTATCGAGATTTTTCATGGAAAGCAAAGATTCAATTTCTCCTTTTATGGAATTTGTTTTGCTTTTTACTATATTGTAGTTTTCTTCAAGATCTGTAATTTGTATATTTAAATCAACCAACTTTATGTTTATTTGTACCATGACGATAATATAAAAAACAATACATGCCAATATGAGTAAAACGATAATTTTTATTTGTTTGCTATTCATCTGTTTTTTCCGCAATCCTGAGTTTTGCACTCCTGCTTCTCGGATTAATTTTTATTTCTTCTTCACCGGCAGTTATAACTTTTTTATTTATTATTTTTAAATTAATATTTTCTTTAAAATTTTGTTTAACTATTCTGTCTTCCAAAGAATGATAAGTTAAAATTGCGGCTCTTGCCCCGGTATTTAAAACATTTGCAATACTGTTTAACATATCCCGTAAACTGCCGAGCTCGTCGTTAACATAAATTCTTAAAGCCTGAAAAATTTTTGTTGCCGGGTTAATTTTACCTCTAGCCCATTTTACTTTACAAACAATGTCCGTTAACTGATTACAGGTTTTAATATTTCCTTTTATACGTTCTTCAACTATTTTTTGTGCAATCTGTTTTGAAAGACTTTCTTCACCGTACTTAAAAAATATATCCTGCAACTTTTCTTTACCGAAAGTGTTCACAACTTCATAAGCGGTCAATTCTTGTTCTTTGTTCATTCTCATATCGAGCAAATCATTTGAATTAAAAGAAAAACCTCTTGTTTTATCGTCAAGCTGTTTTGACGATACACCCAAATCCGCAAGTAACCCGTTAATCTTGGATATATTCAATTCTTTTAATTTTTTTTCAATGTTCCTAAAATTATCATGACAAAAAATTATTCTGTCTTTAAATTTTTGCACTTCGGGATTTTCTTTAAATCTCTTTAGCGAATCTGTATCCTGATCGAAAGCTATTATTTTAATTCCTTTGTGTTTGTTCAAAAGATATAAACTGTGACCGCCGCCTCCGAAAGTACAATCAACATAATAACCGGTATCTTTAGTTATAAGATACTGATCTATTTCGTTTAACATAACCGGTAAATGATAAAAGTTTTCTTCCATTTTCGGAGTGTTCTTTCCGAAGAACACTAAACAGACGGTTATACACCGAATTCTGTATGTTTACAAGTAAACATTGTGGTCATTTCTCTGCTATATAAATTACTTTATATAGTCAAGCGATAATAACTGCTATCTTGCTTTCCGGTAAGGTTTTAGCCGTTTCACCTCTTACCTTGGTTATAGTAAGAGCTATTCCTTTTGCAAGGAACACATTTTCCTTTCGGAAAATATCGTCTCTGCTCGCACCTCTATCCTCGCGGACTGTGGGAATTGCCCACTACCGTTTTTCTCCCGAAGGAGAGTAAAGTTCGGACTTTCCTCTTTACAATGAATGTAAAGCGACCACGAACCGTCTGTTTATGTTATTCTTCTATACCTTTTTTATTAAATAATATTCTGGAACAATTATCGCAATATACAAGTTCTTTGCATTTCGTTGCCTGAACTATCAATTGCGGTCTTAAAACCATATTGCACCCGCTACAACTTTCACCGTCAATTGTCGCAATTCCCTGTCCGTTTCTGCTTTCTCTTATTCTTTCGTATTGAGATAAAATGTTTTTGTCTATCGTTTTGGAAAAATCATCTCTTTCTTTTTGTATTGTTTCAATGTTCTCTTTAGCTTTTTCCACGGTAAGTTTTGCATCCGCAATTTCTTTATTTATTTCCGCTTCTTTTGCTTTTGTATCTTCATCGTATTTTTTTAAATTAACCATTTCTTTATCTATATCTTCCATAAGTTGAAGAATTTCATCTTCAACAACACTTTTATCGGCTTTGGCTTTCTCTATTTCAAGTAAACAATTTTTGTACATATCGTTTGCTTTAATCGTATTTAAATCTGAAGTATGTTTTGCTATTGCCGCTTCTTTTGCGGATAAAAGAGCTTCTTTTTCTTTTTTCAACGAAGTTAATCTTACATATTCCGCTTTTTTATTTTCAAAACTTGCTTTCAATTCCGCAATCTTTTTTTGTTTTTCTTCAACAAGCTTCGGTAGATTTATAAGATTTTGTTTCAGTTCAAAAATCTTTACATCTTTTTCCTGTAATTGATATAAAAGTTCTAAAGTTTCTTTTAAATTTTCCATTATATCTCCAATAAAATTATAAATTTAGTTAATTATAGCAAGTTTAAAAATATTAGACAATACAAAATAATTATTAAATATGATTTGTTTTGACACTATAAGGCTTTTTTTTATAAAATCTAAAGATATATGAAGAATAAAAAAGCTGTTTTTATTACAATAGAAGGCTGTGAAGGGTGTGGGAAAACCACACAGTCCGAACTGCTGAAAAAATATTTGGAATCCAAAGGATTAACCGTTGTTTTAACAAGAGAGCCCGGCGGGAGTATTGTTGCCGAACAAGTAAGGAATATTTTGCTTAACCCGGATTTTAATGTTGCTCCTTTTTGTGAACTTATGTTATATGAAGCATCGAGAGCACAGCATTTGGAAGATGTAATAAAACCGAATTTACAAAAAGGGCATGTTGTAATTTGTGACAGGTTTACCGATTCCACGCTTGCTTATCAGGGATATGCAAGAGGAATAGATAAAGAAGTAATAAAAAAATTAAATAATATAGCAACATCGGGATTAAAACCGGATTTAACTATTTATTTGGATATAAATCCGAATAAAGGTATAAAAAAAGCAAAAACAGTTAATAAAGGAAACCTTACCGGAGGAGACAGAATAGAAAGAGAAAGTTTAAAGTTCCATAATAACGTAAGAAAAGGATTTCTTGAACTTGCAAAAAAATATCCTGACAGAATAAAAAAAGTAAAGACGAGCGAAATAATAGAAAAAACTCAAAAAGAAATAAATAAAGAAATAGATAAATTTTTTAAGAAGAAAAAAATATATGTTTGAAAAAATAATAGCACAAGATAAAGCAAAAAAAATCCTTTCCGAACAAATAAGAAATAATAAGATTCCGCATGCTTATATTTTTATGGGTGAAGAAGGAACGGGCAAAATGCTTACCGCAATAGAATTTGCAAAAATTTTAAATTGCATGATTAACGATTATACAAAAGTAGATGCCGGTCCGTGTAATCATTGTTTGTCTTGTGAGCATATAGATAAAGGTACTTTTCCGGATTTGCATATAATAAATTTCGAAAAACAAGATGAAATTGCCGAAAAAGAAAGCGAAAAAGGAAAAACAAAACTCGGCATAAAGCTTATAAGATATATGCAGGAAAAAGTATATATTAAAGCTACCGACGGTAAATGGAAGTTCTTTATTATAGAACCGGCTGAAAAAATGACAACAGAGGCTTTTAATTGTTTATTAAAAACACTTGAGGAGCCGCCCGATAATACAATAATCATACTTATAGCCAAACATAAAGAAACAATACCCGTAACTATTTTATCAAGGTCTCAAACTGTTTTTTTTCAACCTCTGCATAGCGAAGAAATCTCAAAATATTTGCAGGAAAAACATTCTTTATCGCAGGAAAATGCCGACAAAATTGCAGAAATGTCCGACGGCTCGATAGAAAAAGCGGAACAATTAATGCTGAATACTCAAAATGAATATTCCTCTTTATGGACAGAGTTGACAAGTAAAAAGTTGGCATTGGCGGATATTCTTATAAAAAGTAAATCCGTTGCCAAAGACAGAGATAGTGCCATAGAGGCTGTCGGCATTATTACGGAAAATGCGACTAAATTTTTTAGACAAAATCCTAATAAGTATGCTAATATTATTGAACAGTTATCGCAAAGTAAAAGATATTTGGAACAAAATGCTAATCCTACAAATGTGTTAGACAATTTGTTCTTATATATAAATTCAAAAATAAAATAAACGGAGATATAAAGTTATGCCAATGGTAGTAGGAGTAATAGTCAGAAGAATTAAAGATAAAGTTTATGCTCAAACGGGGAAATATACAGTAAACTTAAATGATAAAGTTATACTTGAAACAGAGCACGGAACCGAATTCGGTGTAGTTTGCGAAAAAGAAAAAAATATGCAACCTTCAAAAGATGTGTATATCGGAAAAATTTTAAGAATAGCTACGGAAAACGATTTGAAAAGGCTTGTTAACAATGAAAATAAAAATGCACAGGCAAGAGTGACTGTTTCAAAAAAAGTTCAGGAACATAAACTTGATATGAAATTGACTTGTGTTCAATATACTTTTGACAGAACGAAACTTTTTATTTATTATACTTCCGAAACGAGAGTTGATTTTAGGGAACTTATAAAAGATTTGGCTCATACTTTGAAAACAAGGATACAGATGGTTCAAATAGGTGTCAGAGATGAATCTAAAATTGTAGGCGGAGTCGGAGTTTGCGGTAAGCAATTATGCTGTCAAATTTTCTTGAAAGATTTTTCGTCGGTAACAATAGATATGGCAAAAGATCAGGATTTGTCTTTAAACACTTCAAAACTTTCCGGACTTTGCGGAAGATTGATGTGTTGTTTGGCTTACGAATATGATAATTATGTTTGCTTTAAAAACAAACATCCGAAAGTCGGGGAAACGGTAATAACTCCTAACGGGAAAGGAAAAGTTGTTTCGGTTGATTGTATAAAAGAAACTTTTAATGTTGAACTTTCCGAAAACAATATAAAAACTTTTAAAGCGTCGCAAATAAAAAAGGCTTAAAAGTTTGAATATTGTTAGTCAATATGATAAAATAATTATTTAGATTTGCAGTTATTTTTAAGGAGAATAAGTTATGAAAATAGTTAAAGAAGGTTATCCTTTTATTTTGGGCTTTTTTATAGCAGGTATCATTTTTAATTTGATTTTTCCGCCTTTAGCTATAATTTGTTATCTTTTATCAATAGGTTGTCTTTTATTCTTTAGAGATCCGGATTTAACCGTAAATACAGACGAAAAATTTATTTTGTCACCATGTAACGGAACCGTTATGAATGTGCTGGAAAATGAAAACGGTCAAACGGAAGTCAGAGTTTTTATGTCGGTAGCAAATGTTCATTTGCAAAGATCTCCGATTTCGGGAACAGTAAAATCCGTTGAACATAAACCGGGTAAATTTTTGAAAGCACATTTGCCGGAAGCTTATATTGAAAATGAACAAAATGTTATTACAATAGAAAATGAGAACGGAACTTATATAGTTAAACAAATCGCCGGTATTCTTGCGAGAAGATGTGTTGCTTGGGTAAAACCGGGGGATGTTGTAAAACAGGGTGATAAAATAGGTGTTATTAAGTTTAGTTCCCAGGTGGATTTGATTATGCCTGCAGGTTATGATGTAAGAGTAAAAGTAGGGGATAAAGTAACTTCAGGTCTTAGTATATTTGCAATAATAAAACAAAATGCATAGCATTTTTGGTAAATAAACAGATTTTTCGCTTTGCGAAAAATACATTCATTATACATTGTAAATTATAAATTATAAATTGGAGTTTAAGATGCCTTCTTTAAGAAAAGGTTTGTATGTTTTACCGAGTATGTTTACTGCCGGGAATTTAGCGTCCGGATTTATTTCGGTTATATGTGCAATAAACGGAAACTTTAATGCTGCCGCATGGTTTATAATACTTGCGATTGCTTTTGATATGAGCGACGGTAGAGTTGCAAGACTCACAAAAACAATGAGCAAATTCGGTATGGAATTTGATTCGTTATGCGACTTGGTTTCTTTCGGTGTGGCTCCTGCTGTTTTAATGTATCAGTTGGTTTTAAATACAATGGGAAATGTCGGTATAGCAATAGCCGTTATTTTTGTTGTTGCAAGTGCCACAAGACTTGCAAAGTTCAATGTTAAAGCTATGGAACCCGTAGATGCAACAAAACCTAAAAGTGATACTTTTTCAGGGCTTCCTACACCTGCATCGGCCGGGTTAATTTCATCTTTTGTTTTAAGTTATGAAATATTTGACGGAACTGTTTTGAATTTTAAAACTATTCCTTTGCTTATGAAAAAGATGCCTTTTTTCTTTAATGCAATGCCTGTAATAATGTTAATACTTGCATTCTTAATGGTATCAACAGTTCCTTACGGAGCATTTAAACATATTAAATGGACAAGACCGAAATCTATACAGGTCTTTTTCTTGGCGGTTGTATTTGTTGCTTTAATTTTTACATATCCGCAAAATACAATTTTTATAATATTTTTACTCTATATCCTTTCCGGTTTTGTGGTTCTTTTGGTTAGAGGATATAAAATAAGAAAAGCATTATCTAAGAATAAAAAAGAAAATAAAAATGAAGATAAATAAAATAATACTAAAATTTTTACATATCGGCTTTTTGGGAAATTGGCGATTACAATAGCTGATTATTTATTTGTTTGTATAACAAAAATTGACGAGAATAAAAGTAAATAATTGGAGAGAATAAAAATGGTAAAGAAAAATAAAAAAGATACTGTAGTTTTTTTTGATACAACTTTAAGAGACGGAGAACAATCACCGGGAGCAAGTTTGACTTTCCAGGAAAAGTTATTGGTTGCACAACAACTTGCCGCTATGAATGTGGATATTATAGAAGCCGGTTTTCCTGTATCAAGTCAGGGTGATTTTGAGTCGGTAAAATCAATAGCACAACAAGTTAAAGGTCCTGTGATTTGCGGTCTTTCAAGAGCAAATACAAAAGATATTACAACTTGTTGGAATGCAATAAAATATTCCAAAAAACCGAGAATTCATACGTTTATTGCAACATCGGATTTACATATAGAAAAGAAGTTACAAAAAACAAGACAACAGGTCTTCGATATGGCTGTTAATGCCGTAAAATTGGCAAAAAGTTTTTGTGATGATGTTGAATTTTCCGCAGAAGATGCAAGCAGAAGTGATGTTGATTATTTGTGCTCGATAGTGGAAGCGGTTATTGAGGCCGGTGCAACAACGGTAAATATTCCTGATACCGTAGGTTATGCACTTCCGTCGGAATTCGGTAAATTAATAGCAACAATTAAACAAAGAGTAAAAAATATAGAAAAGGCAGTTATAAGCGTTCATTGTCATAACGATTTGGGTTTGGGTGTTGCAAATTCTCTTGCTGCAATAGAAAACGGTGCAAGACAAATAGAATGTACGGTTAACGGTATTGGAGAAAGAGCAGGTAATGCCGCAATAGAAGAAATTGTAATGGCAATAAAAACAAAACCTATGTTCTATCCTGTAAATTATAATATCAAGACAAAAGAAATTTATAAATCGAGTAAGTTGGTTTCAAATTTAACGGGAATTACCGTTCAGCCCAACAAAGCAATTGTCGGTATAAATGCTTTTGCTCATGAATCCGGTATTCATCAGGACGGAATGTTAAAAGATAAGAGAACTTACGAAATTATGTCTCCGCAGGATGTCGGAGTTCCGGAAAGCCTTTTGGTTTTAGGAAAACATTCCGGCAGACATGCTTTCTTTAAGAGATTAAAAGATTTGGGATACAGCAAATTACAACCGGAAGTTATGGAACAATTATTTGAAAAGTTTAAACTTTTGGCAGATAAGAAAAAATGTGTGTTCGATGATGATATAAATTCGTTGGTTGAACAATCCGTTTCCGGAGTTAAAGAAGTTTATACAATAGATTATGTAAATGTTACTTCCGGTGTCGGAGTAATTCCTACAGCAACAATAAGACTTATAAAGACTGTTAAAAATAAAAAAGAAGTTATACAGGAAGCGGCCTGCGGTTCGGGGCCGGTGGACGCAGCATACAAAGCAATAGATAAAATTACAGGCATAACTGTGGATTTGGAAGACTATACTTTAAGAGCAATTTCAAGCGGTGAAGATGCACAAGGTGAAGTAAATGTTAAAGTAAAATATAACGGGGCTAAATACATAGGTAAAGGTATGTCTACCGATATCGTTGAGGCAAGTATAAATGCTTATGTTCATGCCGTAAACAAAATAGTTATAATGCAATTCGGAGGAAAGAAATAAAATGGGTCAAACAATAACAGAGAAAATATTGGCTGCTCATTGCGGTAAAAAAGTTGTGGTTCCGGGCGAATTTATAGAGCCTAAAGTTGATATATCGTTATCGAACGATGTTACTGCACCTCTTGCGATAAAAGAATATTTGAAGACAGGCAAAAAACATGTTTTCGATAAAAATAAAATAGCTCTTGTTATGGATCATTTTACCCCGAATAAGGATATAAAATCTGCAGAAAATGTTAAGTTTGTCAGAGAATTTGCTAAAAAAGAGAAAATAAAACATTACTATGAAGGCGGTAATGTAGGTATAGAACATGCTTTACTTCCCGAAAAAGGAATAGTTGTTCCGGGAGATATTGTTATAGGCGCGGATTCTCATACATGCACTTACGGAGCACTCGGAGCATTTTCAACGGGTGTAGGTTCGACCGATATCGGTGCTTCTCTTGCTACAGGTAAAGTATGGTTAAAGGTTCCTCAAACAATAAAGTTTGTTTATAAAGGTAAATTGAATAAGTTTGTCAGCGGTAAAGATTTGATTCTTTACACAATAGGTAAAATCGGTGTTGACGGTGCATTATATCAAACAATGGAATTTACCGGCGAGACGGTAAAAAAATTAAAGATGGCGGACAGACTTACAATGGCTAACATGGCTATTGAAGCAGGCGGAAAATCCGGAATTTTCCCTGTAGATAAAATTACATTGGATTATGTTTCAAAAAGAGCTTTAAGAAAATTTAAAGTTTATGAAAGTGATAAAGATGCAAAATATGCAAATGTTATTGAGATAGATTGTTCAAAAATATATCCTCAAGTATCGTTACCGTTTTTACCGGAAAATGCAAAAGCCGCAAAATCCGTGAAAAAAACTTATATAGATCAAGTTGTTATAGGTTCTTGTACAAACGGAAGAATTGAAGATTTAAGAGTTGCGGCTGCAATTTTAAAAGGTAAAAAAGTTAACAGCAATGTCAGAACAATTATTATACCTGCAACACCTCAAGTTTATGCGGATGCTTTAAAAGAAGGTTTAATGAAAATATTTATAGAAGCGGGTGCAATAATTTCCGCTCCTACATGCGGACCTTGCTTGGGCGGACATATGGGAGTTCTTGCAAACGGAGAAAAATGTGTTTCGACGACAAACAGAAATTTTGTAGGCAGAATGGGAAATACAAAGTCCGAACTCTTTTTGGCAAGTCCGGCTGTGGCTGCAGCATCTGCAATTAAAGGATATATTGCAGATCCTACGACAATAAAATAGTTGTTTTATCGGAGGTAAATTATGGGATTAGGATTTTCTGAAATAGTTGTAATTCTTATAGTAATAGTAATTTTGTTTTTCGGTGCAAAAAAAATTCCGGAATTGGTAAAAGCAATAGCAAGAGCCGGTCACGAATATAAAAAAGCAAAAGAAATGTTAAAAAAAGAATCCGATGAAATAGCAAAAGCGGAATCCGGTGACACAACTGCGCAAAAGCAACAATCTGCGGATATAAAGTCGGAAGAGAAAACAGATAAGTAAATTAAATGGCGGATTTAGATCAGGAATCTTTAACTTATCATTTGTCCGAATTAAGAAAAACAATCATTTCAATAGTTGTTTGTTTATTTGTTTTGTTTCCTATAGGTTATTTTTTAGCTCCATATTGTATCGATTGGTTGGTACGGTGGAGCTTTCCTGTTGATAATGCACAATTGAACTTTTTCTCTCCGATGGAAGTTTTTATTCTAAATTTAAAAATAGGTTTTGTTATTGCTCTTATATTGGGTTTTCCTTATATAATTTATAAAATATGGCAATTTTTGTTGCCTGCATTATACGATAAAGAAAAAAAATTTGTAAAAACGGCAGTGTTTTGTTCAACATTTCTTTTTGTTTTAGGTGCGGCGATGTGTGTTGGATTCGTGTTACCGTTAATAATAAAATTTTCTATGAGTTTTGCAACCGAACAAATTAAACCTATATTGGGAATAAACAATTTTGTAGTTCTTTCCGGTTGGCTTATGTTGGCTTTCGGTTTAATGTTTCAATTCCCTATAGCAATATACTTTTTGGTTAGGTTTGATATTGTATCCTTGGAGAGTTTAAAAAATAAAAGACCTTATATTGTAGTAATACTTCTTATTATTGCGGCTATTCTTACTCCGCCGGATGTAGTTTCTCAAATTTTATTGTTTATACCTACTTATCTTTTGTTTGAATTGGGACTTTTTTTTGCAAAGTTTCCGAAACAAAAATAATTGCTTTTAATCTTTAAACTTTAATACAAAAATAGTAAAATATTAGCCATAAAATATTAGGATTTTATTATGTTAAAAGTTATAGCCGGAACTGCAAGAGGCAGACAACTCAAAACATTACCGAAAGAGGATTTTTCAATCAGACCGATGCTCGGTATGATGAAAAAATCGGTGTTTGATATTATTACACCTGTATTGCCCGACAGTTTATTCCTTGATTTATATGCCGGTGTGGGTTCGGTGGGTATAGAAGCTCTTTCTAGAGGAGCAAAGAGAGTAGTTTTTGCCGAAATAAGCGATAAATCGATAGCACTTGTAAAATATAATTTGAAAATGCTCGGATTTGAAGATAAAGCCGACATTGTAAAATGTGATGTCGTAAAAGGATTTCCGAAATTTCAAAATAAATACGATATTATTTTTATGGGACCGCCTTATAAAGACGGCGACAAAAAAGCTTTGGCTTTAACATATCCCACATTGAAAAATGTTGTTTTGTTTTCTATGCTTAAAGAGAACGGAATAGTTATTTCTCAAAGACATATGAAAGAACCTGTAGGGGATGTTGCGGGATTAAATAATTACAGAACGGAAAAGTACGGCGATACCGTTGTTGCTTTTTATAGGATGATATAACAGTGAGAGATAATTCTTTTAAAATCAGTTATTCGAGAATAAATACATATTTGTTCTGTCCGCACAAATATAAATTGATATATTTGGAAAATAAATATATTCCTTTAAACGGAGATATTTCTTTCGGAAACTCGGTTCACAAGACTTTAGATGATTTTTATAAGAAAGGTAAATATTCTTTTGAAGATTTAACAGATAGCTTAAATACGTGTTGGGAAAGCAGCGGTTATGAAACGAATCAGGAAGCATATGTTGCTTATTTGAGAGCCCGGGATGTTTTAAAAAACTTTTGGGATACTTACGGAAAATATCCTCCTAAAAAAATATCTACCGAACATAATTTTAAGTCGGAAATAGGAAAGTATCCGTTTATAGGAATAATAGACAGGATAGATGAATATGAAGATGGTACAAGAGAACTTGTAGATTATAAAACACATAAAATTATATGGGAACAGGAAAAAGTAGATAATGACTTACAATTAAGTTTGTATTGTTATGCTTGTAAAGTCGCACTCGGATTTATTCCCGACAGAATAGCAATATACTTTTTGTCTCACAATAAAAAAATATATACGACAAGAAACGAAGAACAAATAAATAATGCAATAAAACTTTCCGTTGAGGTTGCGGGAAAAATTAACAGCAATGAATTCGAACCAAATAAAGATAAGTGTGCTTATTGTGATTTTAAATACTCTTGTAAATATAGTTCTCTAAAAACAAAAGATGACGATTTTAAAGTAACAATTGCGGATCTTATATAAGGAGATAATTTTATGAAATTTATTTTGTTTTTAATAATGATGTTGTTTAGTGTACCTTGTTTTTGTCAGGACGAAGCTTTTCAGGAAGAATTTATAGATTTTGAACCGAAGACGGAAAAAATACAAGAAACCGAAACTGTTGACGAGGATAATATAACAGAGAATGAAACAGAGGTTGAAGAACAATTAAAAAAAGAAAACGAATTAAATATTCTCAAAGAACAAAATAAAAAAGATTTGGCAAAATTACAAAGACAGTTTGATTCCGAAGAAGACGGTATAAAAAGAATAGAAATCGAAAATCAAATTAAGGCAAAAAAAATAGAATACAAAGCAAAAGAATATATGCTTGATTGGACGGATATTTCGGAGGATATGTCCATTCAAAAAATATTAAAAGAGGCAATAAAAACAAAAAAAGAGACGGCAAACTTATTGGATGAGTATGAGTCTTTGTTGGAAGCCGATAACGAAAGATTTTTGGAAAGTGATACAGGGTTAGATCTTTTACGATATGATACTTCAGATGAGCGGGAAGAAATAAATATCGGTGGCAGCAAACATAAAGAGTTGTCTTTGATGTCGGAAGCAATGACCCCGTATATTGAAAGATTAAAAATTTTTCAAAAAAATTATTTCAGAAGCGAAGGTAATGAAAGGGCAAAAGTTGTTTCTTTAAGTAAAGTTAATAACAAATACATGATAGTGAAAATAATTTATACCGGAGAAGTGACGGCAGTATATAACTTAAAATACGATTGTTCGAATATGAGTAAAGAAAATATTAATGCAACCAATAAGGTCGGTTTAAAAGTGAGTCCTCAATTTTCCGTAGGACAAAACAATAACGGAACTTTATCAAAAGTGTTAACGGGCTTTTATGTAAGAAACACAAATATAAATGAAGGTAAAATTATAAAAATTTCGGCAATTTTAGATGAAATTTCGGAGATTGCAAGATATAAAAAAATATTCAAACAGTATAATACAGATAAATAATAACCATGAGAAAATATATTTGGGGGAACAGATGAATGATGTTACTGTAATAAAATTCGGCGGAAGTTTAACAAAAAATAAAGATGCTCAAAAAAAGTTTATAAAAGAGTTGGCGGAAATTTCAAAAAATAGCAATATAATTCTTGTTCACGGCGGTGGACCGGAGATAAACAATCTTCTTTCAAGGCTGAATATAGAATCAAAATTCGTTAACGGTTTAAGATATACCGACGAACAAACTTTAGAAGCTGTGGAAATGGCTTTGAGCGGGAAAGTAAATAAAATGCTTACGGCAGAACTTATAAAATGCGGAGTAAAAGCTGTAGGAATATCGGCAAGAGACGGTTCTATTGCCGTTTGTGATGTTAAGAAAGAATTGGGATTTGTCGGTGAACCTGTAAAAATAGATATAAGTTTAATAGAAACTTTGATAAACGGCGGATTTTTCCCTGTTATATCTTCCGTAGGCATGGCGGAAGATACGCATGCTTTAAATATAAATGCCGATACTCTGGCAACAAATATAGCAATAGCTTTTAAAGCGGCAAAGCTTATTTTTTTAACCGATGTTGCCGGTGTTCTCGATAAAAACAAGCAGACCATAAAAGAAATAAAAATAAATGAAGTTGATAACCTTATAAAAACGGAAGTTATTACCGGCGGAATGATACCGAAAATAAACAGTTGTAAGCAGGCTGTTGAGAAAGGCGTTAAAGAAGTTTTAATTATTGATGGTATAAGCGGTATAAAACAACTTAACGGAACAGTTATAAAAAATTAATAAAAATGATATAATATTTTAGTTATGATAGATTTACATACACATACATTATTTTCGGATGGGGTTTTGTTACCGAGTGAATTGGTGTATAGAGCAAAGTTTAAAGGATATAAGACTATTGCTTTAACCGATCATGTCGACTACTCGACGTATGATTATGTTATTCCCAGAATTATAAAAGTATCAGAAATATTACAGGGACAATACGATATTCGGGTAATACCGGGTGTAGAGATAACTTATGTCCCTCCGAAACTTATAAAAGATATGGCTTCAAAGTGTAAAGATTTAGGAGCAAAAATTATTGTTGTTCACGGTGAAACGACAGCCGAAACGGTTCCTCCTTTAACAAATCATTATGCTGTGCAAGCCGGTATAGATATTCTTGCACACCCCGGACATATAACGAAAGAAGATGTTTTACTTGCAAAAGAGAATAATGTTTGTTTGGAAATTACCACAAGGTGCGGACATAATGCAACAAACAAAGAAGTCGCATCCTTGGCTTTGGAATGCGGGGCAAAACTTGTTTTAAATACCGATTCTCATGAACCGGAAAATTTGATGGATAAAACAAAAATAGAAAATACTCTCAAACAATCGTGTTTGGATTTGGAATATTTTAATATTATGCAACAAAATTCCTATGATATTGTTGCTTTAAAAAGTAGAGGATAAAAATGGAAATGGAAAAACAGGAAAATGCGGCAATAGTTGAACTTATTAAATGGATAAAAAGAAACAAAAAACCTTTCTTTTCTACATTGATTAGTGTAATTGTAGTAGCTTTGATAATAGTTTTTGTTTATGTAAGAATACAAATGGTGAATACCGCAGCATCGGATAAGTTGGATATGGCTACAAAAATAATTGCTTCAGGGAATTTGGATCAAGGACTTTCTTTGATAGATGATGTAATAAATACATACGGCAATACTCCCGCGGCATACAGAGCTATTATAATAAAAGCAAGCAATTTGATATTTCAAAAAAAATATGACGAAGCTGAAGCAAATTTAAAAACTTATATAGAAAAGGCAAAACCGGATACCGTAAAACCGATAGGATATCCGTTGTTGATTTCGGTTTATGACAATAATGATAATGTTGAAAAGGCAATTTCCGTTTCAAAAGAATTTTTATCAAAATATCCGGATAATTATTTGGCGGCTTCGGTAATGGAAAATATGGCAAGACTATATGCTTTATCCGGAAAAGAAGAAGAAGCAAAACAAACATATAAAGATATCACGGAAAAGTTTCCGGGAACGATTTATTCGGAAAGAGCAAACGATAAGTTAAAGTAGTTTTGGAGCTTATAATGAAAAAAGTTTACTTGGCGTTTTTATGGCATCAACATCAACCGATATATAAAAATCCGTTAAACAATGTTTATGAATTGCCTTGGGTAAGACTTCATGCAACAAAAGATTATTACGATATGATTGCCATTTTGGATAATTATCCGAGAGTAAAAGCAAATATAAATTTGGTTCCTTCGTTGTTGGTTCAACTTGAAGAATATTCAAAAGGAATAGCAAAAGATAAATTTTTGGAATTAACATTAAAACCCGTTTTGGAATTGTCCGATGATGAAAAAGTTTTTATCTTGATGAACTTTTTTATGGCAAATTGGGAAACAATGATTTTTCCTTATAACAGATATCATCAGTTGCTGGAAAAAAGAGGAAAACAAACAAGTGAAGCCGATGTTAGAAGAATATTAAATTATTTTAAAAATGAAGATATCAGAGATTTACAGGTATGGTTTAATTTGTCATGGTTTGATCCTTATTGGAGACAACATGATGAATTTATAAATTCTCTTTATATAAAAGGAAGAGATTTTACCGAGGACGAAAAGCATAAATTAATAGATAAACAGCTTGAAATTTGCGGAAAAATAGTTCAAAAACATAAAGAGTTGCAAGATAGAGGACAGATAGAAGTTTCCGTTACACCATTTTATCATCCGATAATGCCGTTGTTGTGTGATACGAATAATGCTTTGGATGCAACCCCCAATATAGTTTTACCTAAAAAAAGATTTTCTCATAAAGAAGATGCTGTATGGCATGTTCAATCTGCCGTTAATTATTATGAAAAAATATTCGGAAGGAAACCGACCGGGATGTGGCCGTCGGAAGGTTCCGTTTGTGATGAAGTAGTAAAGATTGTTTCCGAAAACGGAATAAAATGGATTGCAACGGATGAAGCTATATTGAGCGGAAGCTACAAAAGAGTTTGTGAAAACAGAAGATATTTGTTCAGACCTTATAATGTGAATGTCGAAGGTAAAAATGTAAATATGATTTTTAGAGATCACGGCTTATCCGATTCTATTGGATTTGTTTATTCAAAATGGAATCCTGATGATGCCGTAAAAGATTTTATAACGAAAATAAAAAATATAGGCGATTATGCCGGTCAAGAATATGATGCTCCTTTAGTGTCTGTTATTCTCGACGGAGAAAATTGTTGGGAATATTACAAAAACGACGGATGGGATTTTTTATCAAAGTTATACGATGCATTAAACAAAGATAATGAGATAGAAACAGTAACGATAACCGATTATTTGAACAGATTTCCTCCGAGAGATACAATTACACATTTGATGGCGGGGTCTTGGATAAACGGGAATTTCGGAATTTGGATAGGTCATAACGAAGATAATACTTCTTGGCAATATGTCGGACAAACAAGAGATTTTATAGTTGAATATACGAAAAATCATCCTGATTTTGCGGGAAGTGAACTTGAAAAAAAAGTTTGGCAAATTTTGTATGCTGCGGAAGGTTCCGATTGGAATTGGTGGTATGGCGACGATCATTCTTCCGGTAATGACGGAATGTTCGATTTATTATTTAGGCAACATTTGATGGCAATATATTCGTTACTTAATGAAAAAATTCCCGATTATTTGTATAAGGCCATAAAAGGCCAGCAGCACATGTCAAATAATCGTAACAGTAATTTTATGATGCCGACTTCGCTTATATCTCCTTCAATAGACGGGGAGATAACAAATTATTTTGAGTGGAAAAGATCCGGAGTATATGTTGTCGGGCATACCGGTGGTTCCATGCACCAGGTTGCAACAACTATAAAATCATTTAATTTCGGTTTCGATTTGGAGAATATATATTTGGCCTTGGATTTAAATATTGAACAAAATTCAAAGGAGATAGAAAATTTTAATTTTAATATTAATTTCTTGGAACCTGTAAAAACAAAGGTTTCTTTTAAGTTCGATATTAATCATAATGTAGTTGAATTTATTTCTTTTTATGAGAATACCAATGAAACAAGAACTTTATCGCTTGATGATATAAAATTTAAATCTATAATAGAATTAAAAATTCCTCTTAATATTTTGAATTTACCTGAAATTTACAAAAATATGGAATTTACTCTCAGTGTTGATAAAGACAGCATGGAAGTTGAAAGATGGCCGTATCAATCTTCAGTTATTATACCTAAACCTACCAAAAATTTTAATATTCTGTCTTGGACAGTGTAAAAATCGCAGAAGCGATTTGATGCATGGATGTATAGATGCACGGAGTAACAGAAATTATGAAATTGCAGAACAATAGAATATCAAAGTAACAAAGTAGGTAATAAGATAGTCTAAGAATTATATTAGGGGAAAAAAATAAAATGGTAACAAAAGAGATAAAAGTAAACAATACTGTATTTAAAGGTGTGGAATTGCCATTATGTAATAATGCAAATTTATTGGTTATTACCGGAGAAAAGGGTTATATTATGTGCGGATATTTGAATATAAATACTGCACAAAAAAGAAATGATGTTGCTTGTATCGTTACGGGTGTGAAAACAATAGAAGATATGCTTAATTCAAAAGTTGTGGCACTTACCGCACAAGCACAAAAACTCGGAATAAGTATGAACATGGAAGTAAAGAAAGTACTTGAAGTATTGGCTAAATGAAATTATTAAAATTTTATTGATAACAAATTACACATAGCAAACAAGGAGTAAAAAATGTCAGAAAGTATTGATATTAAAAGTTTAAATGAAAAAGTAAAACAGCAATCGTTGGCTGTTGTAAGTTTGTTAAGTGAAGTTTCTAAGGTTATAGTAGGACAAAGTTATATTCTTGAAAGAATGTTGGTAGGTTTATTGTCGGACGGACATATTTTGTTGGAAGGTGTTCCGGGACTTGCAAAAACTTTAGCGGTTAACACTATGGCAAAAGCCGTTTCCGGAGATTTTAAAAGAGTTCAATTTACTCCGGATTTATTGCCTTCGGATTTAACGGGAACTTTAATATATGATTCAAATAAAGGGGATTTTAATGTAAAAAAAGGTCCTATTTTTTCAAACTTCATATTGGCGGATGAAATAAACAGAGCTCCCGCAAAAGTGCAAAGCGCTTTTTTGGAAGCTATGCAGGAAAGGCAAGTTACTATAGGAGACATAACATATCCATTGCCTGATCCGTTTTTAGTTTTAGCTACACAAAATCCTATAGAACAGGAAGGAACTTATCCGTTGGCTGAAGCTCAGGTTGACAGGTTTATGCTTAAATTAAAATTGGATTATCCTACAGAGCAAGAAGAAAGAGCAATTTTAGACAGATATTCCACAAGAAAAAAAATAGAAGTAAATTCTGTTATAACATTGAAAGATTTAGAAGAAGCAAAAAAAGCTGTTGATGAAATATATGTTGACGATAAAGTTAAAAATTATATAGTTGATATTGTTATTGCCACAAGAAAACCGGAAAAATACGGACTTGAAAATTTAAGAAGTCTTATAGCTTTCGGTGCATCTCCCAGAGCAACGATAAACTTGAACAGAGCGGGAAAAGCATTAGCATTTTTAAAGGGAAGAGGTTTTGTTACACCGGAAGATATTAAAGATATAGGTCCCGATGTTTTAAGACACAGAGTACTTACAACTTACGATGCTGATGCTCAAGAACTTACAAGTGATGATATTATAAAACAAATTTTTGACGGAGTTGAAGTTCCGTAGAATTTACTTTTGATATTTTAATTCGGAGATAAGAAATTGTTAAATTCGGATATTTTGTCAAAAATAAAAAAAATAGAGCTTAGATCGAAAAAACTTGTAGATGATGTTTTTTCCGGAAAGTATCATAGCGTTTTTAAAGGACAGGGGTTAGAGTTTAGTGAAGTAAGAGAATATGTTCCGGGTGATGATGTAAGAAGAATTTCGTGGAATGTTACAGCCAGGAGAAATAAACCTTACATAAAAAAATATGATGAAGAAAGAGAACAAACGGTTATGTTTGTTGTTGATTTGAGTGCTTCGGGACAATTTGGCAGTAAGAATATTGTAAAAAATGATTTGATTGCCGAACTTACGGCGGTTCTTGCTTTTTCGGCTCTTAAAAACAGCGACAGAGCAGGACTTCTTACTTTTACTGATATTGTCGAACAATATATAAAACCGAAGAAGAATAAAAAACATATATTAAGGCTTATAGATATAATTTTGAGCTATAAACCGCAAAACAAAAAAACGAATATTGAAAATGCATTAAAATCTTTAAACAGATTATGCAAAAGAAAGGCATTAGTTTTTTTAATATCTGATTTCTATGATGAAAATTTTGACAGGATGTTGAAAGTTACGGCAAAAAAACATGATTTAGTGTGCATAAAAGTTTCAGATCCTAAAGAGCAGGAAATTCCTAAAAAAGGATTGTTTAGATTACAAGATGCAGAGACAGGTTTAGTGACGGATATAGATTTTTCGTCAAGAATTGTCAGAGAAGAATATTATAAAAATTTAAAGTTACACGAAAAATATTTGGACGATACTTTTAAAACGGCAAAAACGGATGTAATGAATATATATACGGATAAGCCTTATATATCGGAATTGATAAAATTTTTTAAGTCCAGACAAGAAAAAGCATTGAAACATTATTAAATATAATATTGGAGGTAGTATGAAAAAATTTGTTGCATTTATTACGGTAGTACTTTTATTCGGTTCTATTCATGTTGCGGCTGCGGTAGTTAACGAAAATGAGAAAAATGCCGATGCACAGTATGAAATAGGTATGAAATACCTTGAAGGTAACGGTGTCGGTCAAAATTATGTGCAGGCATATAATTGGTTTAAGAAGGCTGCTCTTCAAGGTCATGCTCAAGCTCAATATGAGTTGGCTGGTTTGTGTGCAAGCGGTTCGGGAAATGTTCATCAAACCGATAAAGAAGCTTTTAAATGGTATCAAAAAGCTTCGGAACAGGGTGTAGGTGAAGCAAAATTTTATCTCGGAGAAATGTATGAAAATGCAAGAGCAACGGCAAAAGATGATGCAAAAGCTTTGAAATATTATGAAGAGTCCGCTTCATACGGATATTATGAAGCTCAATATTATCTCGGGAATCTTTGTTATGAAGGAAGATTGGTAGAAAAAGATTATGAAAAAGCTTTTAAGTGGTATCTTAAAGCTGCGGAACAAGGTGATAAAAGAGCTCAATTTTCTTTAGCCGAAATGTATAAAAAAGGAGAAGGTGTTTCTAAAAATGAAGAAAAAGCTCTTCAATATTATAAAGAATCCGCAAATCAGGGATATGCTAAAGCGGAAAATGAGTTGGGAAGTTATTATTATGACAGAGAAAATTATAAAGCTGCATTAAAATGGTATGACGAGGCGGCAAATCAAGGAAATGCCGATGCCGAATATGCTTTGGGACTTATTTATTACAGAGGAGAAACCGGTAAAATTGATTTTGCAGCTTCATTGGAATATTTCAGAAGAGCAATGGTTAACGGAAATGAAGATGCTCTTTATATGTTAGGAGAGATGTATTATAACGGTTATGAAGTAGAAAAAGATTATAAAGAAGCAATGGATTACTATAAAGAGTATAACAGATTAAAAAAAGATTCCGATACCCAATATATGATCGGTCATATGTATGAAGAAGGTGAAGGTGTAGCAAAAGATATTAACGAAGCCACAAAGTGGTTTAAATTATCTGCCGCTCAGGGCAATGAACAAGCTATATCAAAATTAAAAGAATATAATGTTGCTGTTCCGGAAGTTGCTGCTTCGGCACAATCAGTAAAAGATAATGAAAAAAATGAAGAACAAAAGATAGTAAACGAAGTAAATAAGTCTACACAGACGGTTAACAATAAAGCCGAACAAGGCGAAGCACCTAAATTTGTTGCCGGAATAACGGAAACTTCTCAATTGGAACAAAATAAAATTGAAGAAAACAAAGAAACAACCAAGAAAAATAAAAAAGATAAAAAGAATCAAAAAAACGGATTTGTCAATGAAAATATAAATGAACAAACAGGAAATAAACCTGTAACAACAGATGTAAATATTTCTTCGGAAACAATGAAAGCCGTTGTAAGTGACAATAATGAAGTTGCAAATAACAACGTTAAAAATGAAGTAAACAATATAAAAGAAGATGCGGATGCTGCCGTTGAAACAGTATCTTCGGATGTAAATACTTCTTCTCAAACAGTTGTTGCCGCCGTAAAAGATAATGTCGAAAATGCCGAAGCCGAAGTTAAAGAAAAAGCTGAAAACGATAAGGAAAAGGTAAAATCTGCGGAAAAACAAGCAAAAGAACAGGCAAAAGCCGAAAAAGAAAAGATAAAAGCTGCCGAAAAAGAGGCTAAAGAAAAAGCTAAAGCGGCAGAAAAAGAAGCTAAAGCTCAAGCAAAAGCAGTAGAAAAAGCTGCTAAAGAAAAGGAAAAATCTATAGAAAAACAAGCAAAAGAAAAAGCAAAAGCCGAAGCAAAAGTTGAGCAGGAAAAAGTGAAAGCTGCGGAAAAACAAGCAAATGAGCAAGCAAGAACTCAAGCAAAAGCCGAAATTGAAAAAATAAGAGCCGAGGAAAAAGCCGAAAACGAAAAAGCAAAAGCTCATGCAAAAGCGGAGATAGAGAAGTTAAAAACAATACAAAAACAAAAAGAAGATGCCGCTAAAGCAGAAACAAAAAGGCTTCTCGCAGAGAAAAAAATAGCAGATAAACAGGCCGCAAAAGAAGATGCAAAAAAAATTAAAGACACGGTAAAAAATGCAGAAAATAAAATGAAGGCTCAAATAAAAGCAGAAAAAGAACAGGCTGCCCGGGAACTTGAAGCTATAGAAAAATCAAAAACAGCTGAACAAATAAAAGCCGAAGAAGAAAAAATGAAAGCTGAAATGGCTGCAAGAGAAAAGATGTCAAAAGAAGAGATAAAAAAACTTGAAGCGGAAGAGAAAGCTGCCGCAAAAAAACTTAAAGCAGAGAAAAAAGCAGCTGAAAAATTAGCGGCTAAAGAAGAAGCCAGAAGAATTGCGGAAGCAAAAAAAGAAGCTGAAAAGAATATAACGGATCAAATAAAAGCAGAAAGAAAATTGGAGTCGCAAAAAGAAGAAGAAAGAATTAAAGGCATAGAAAAAGAAGCGATAGGTGCGGCATTGACTGAGTTTAAAGCAGAGGAAGCAAAGATAAAAGCCGCCGAAAAGGAAGTAAATGTTAAAGCAAAAGCTAAAGCAAATGCCGAAATAGAAAAAGTAAAATTAGCAGAAAAACAGGCAAATGACAAAGCAAGAGCTCAGGCAAAAGCGGAACAAGATAAAATAAAAGCTGCTCAGGCAGAAAAAGAAAAAGCATTGAAAGAAGAATTGAAAAAAACTGAAACAGAGGGAACAAAACAAGAAAGTAAATAAGAACAACAACAATAGTTCGGTTTGTTTCTTGTAATTAACGGTAAATGTTTTTATATAAAAAAGCATTAACAGCAGTAATATTATTTATATCGGTTGTCGGATTATATGCATTTGAACAAACTTTATCACCGCAACAGGATATCACTGTCGGTGATAAAGTTGTTCTTAATATAAGAGCCGAAGGGTTAACCGTTGATTCTTTGGATAAAGAAAAATTATCGGAAGCGAATTTTGGTGATTTTGAATTGTTGGATATTCAGCCTGCACAAGACGGAAGTGTCGATTTTCTTTTATCTGTTTATAAATCCGGAAAAGTAGAATTATTATCCGTTGAAATCCCATACACTTATATCGATCAAAAAAAATTCGTAAAAACAAATGCTTTACCTGTAGAGGTAAAAAGTGTTTTGGATCCCAAAAATCCGCCTATGGATATATTGGGTATAAAAGGCATTGTTAATTTTCATCATGGATTACTGTGGTATTTGTCCTTTTTGATAATATTAATAATTTTAAGCTTGATAATATATTTTATTTACAAGTACATTAAAAAAAGAAACAGAAAACCTACACAAGAAGAAATAATACAATCTGTTCCGCCCAAAGAATATGCATTAAAACAATTGGATGAATTAATTGCCCTTAATTTAATAGAAAAGGGGAATATAAAAGAATATTACGATAAACTTTCCGATATTATAAGATTTTATGTGTCAAGAACTTATTGTGTCGACGGGATGGAAAAAACAACAACTGAACTTTATTCAATGTTAAAAAATAAAATTACGCCCGAACAAAACAGGGAATTAAAAAATTATTTGATAAATTGTGATTTTGTTAAGTTTGCAAAACTTATACCTTCTAAAGAAGATATAAAAAATGATTTTGATACCGCAAAAGGTTTTGTGGAAAAACTATGAGATTTTTGTATGTTTATTTATTATCCTTAATTCCTATAATACTGATATTTTTTTTATTAAAGGAAAAATATTATTCTAAACCTTTATTGAAGTTTTCTTCACTGTCTTTTTTCGGAAATAAAAGAAGTTTTAGAACTAAGTTTTTAATAATTCCGGAAATTTTGATATTGATAGGAATATTTTTTATAATAGCTGCCCTTGCAAGGCCGCAAAGTTCTTCAAAATATGAAACTTTCCAAGCAAACGGAATAGATATAATGCTTGTTATGGATACATCTACCAGTATGGAAGCAGTGGATCCTACGGTTAATATTTCAAGAATACAAAATGCAAAAGACAGAGCAAAAGAGTTTATTTTAAAGAGAGTAAACGATAGAATGGGAATAGTTGTTTTCAGTTCTTTGGCTTTTACTCAGTGTCCTTTGACACTGGACAAAGATGCTTTGGTAAATTTTGTTGATTTAATAAATACACGAATAACAAAAGCAGACGGAACCGCTATCGGAGATGCACTGGCAACGGCAGTTAACAGATTATCCAAGGTTGAAAGTAAAAGTAAAATTGTTGTTTTGTTGACCGACGGTGCAAATAACAGAGGAGAGATTAGTCCTATGACTGCGGCACAACTTGCAAAAGATAATAATATAAAAGTTTATACCGTAGGTGTCGGAAGTGAAAGAGATTATTATGAAATAGAAGATTTATTTTGGGGAAAAAGAAAAGTGCAGGCACAAGGAAACGATTTAGACGAAAATTTACTGAAAGAAATTGCGGCAAAAACGGACGGTGAATATTTTTCCGCACAAACTTCAAAAGATTTGTACAAAGCTTTTTCCGGTATAGATAATCTTGAGAAAACTACGGTTGAACATACGAAATCCGTAAATTATAACGAACAATTTATGAAATTCTTGTTTCCCGGTTTTTGGATTTTGATAATGGGTTTTTTATTAAAAATTACAATCTTAAAAAGGTTGCCGTAACAAATGTTTGAAAATGTAAATAATTTATTACTCTTAACGGTGGTTTTGGCTATAACGATAATATTTTTGTTTTCATTTAAGTTGTCGAGAAAGACAATAAACGAATTTACAAATTCTTCGTTGTGGAACAAAATGTTAACGGTTGATTTTTTTAAAGTCTTTTTGAAAAATATTTTTTTTATATTGGCTTTGATATTTATCGTTATTGCTCTTGCAAGACCTAAATGGGGCTTAAAACAAGTCGAAGCTAAATCTTTGTCAAGCGATATAGTTGTTGCCATAGATGTATCTAAAAGTATGTTGGCACAAGATTTGAAACCCGACAGACTTACAAGAGCCAAAATTATTTTTAAAGATTTAACGGAAAGATTAAAAGGTCAAAGGATAGGTTTGATTGCTTTTGCAGGGCAAGCATATTGGCAGTGTCCTTTAACTTCGGATGTAAAAGCTTTTGAAATGTTTTTATCTTTATTGGATACCGATACTGTTCCTTTTTACGGAACAAATATTTCGGCACCTATAGATTTGGCTTGCGAAAGCTTGAAGAAGGTTCCTTCAAATGCAAAAGCTCTTGTTATCATTACCGACGGTGAAAGTTTTGACGGAGATTTAAAAAGTTCTTTGGAAGAGGCAAAGGAAAGTCAAACAAAAATATTTTGTGTAGGTATAGGAACAGAAAAAGGAGAACCTATTCCTACTTATGAAAACGGACAATTTAAAGAATATTTAAAAGATGACAAAGGTAAAACCGTTGTAACTAAACTCGATTCTTCTACTTTGGAACAAATTGCATTAGCTACCGGCGGAAGATATTATAATATGAACCAAGATCAGTCTCTTAATAATCTTGTTTCAGTGTTGAACAAGCTTGATAAAATAGAAGGAACGGCAAATATATTCAATAATTTGGAAGACAGATATTATTACTTTTTAGCAGTATCACTGATATTTTTGTTGTTGTATTTGTTTATACCTGCAACCAAACGGCAGAAGGTTGGAAGAACGGAAGATTGGGAGAAAAAATGAAAAAAGCATTAATTTTAATTTTTATATTGTTTTTGTTTCCCATGGTTTCTTATGCAAACGAAAATATGGTGAAGGGTAATAAACAATATAAAAAAAATAATTTTGATAAGGCTATAGAATATTATGAGAAGGCAAAAGCTACAGATACCGATAATGCCATGATTAATTATAATTTAGCAAATGCCTACTATAGTAAAGGCGAGTATGATAAAGCAATGGAAAACTATAAAGTTGTGTTAAACAATACAAACGATAATGTACTAAAAAGTGCAACATTATATAATATGGGAAATACGGCATACAGAAATCAGGATAGAGATTTAGCACTTGAATATTATAAGAATTGCTTAAAAATAAATAGTTCCGATATGGCGGCAAAACATAATATAGAATTTTTACAACAAGAACAACAGCAAAACAAAGATAAAAATAAAGATAATAAAAACGATGAGAACAAAGATAATAAACAACAAGATAATAAAAATAAAGATAATCAGGATAATAAAGATAAACAAAATCAGGATAAGGATAAAAAGAATAATCAACAGGATAAAAATGATAATCGGGAACAGAATAAAGATAATCAAAAAGATCAAGATAAGAAAAATAATGAACAACAAAATAAAGATAATAAAAAAGATGAAAAAAAACAAAATCCCAATCAACATCTTTTGGATTATTTCGATAAACAGGATAAACAAAATCTTGATAATGCAAAAGATGGCGGAACAGTACAAAAAATAGGAAGAAGCGGAAAATCATGGTAAAAAGTATGAATATAAAAAAATTAATTACTATTATAATGTTTTGTTTTTTTACGACTGTTATTTATGCAAATAAAATTGAAATGTATTCGTCTGTAAATAAAACTTCCGTTGCATTAAACGAAACTTTGCAACTCACGATTTCAATAACGGGAGATTCAAAAAGTTTACCGTATTTTTCATCTCCTACTTTGAAAGATTTTAATACGTACGGTTCTTCTCAGTCTAAAAGTATGTCAATAATTAACGGACAAATAACAAACACCGTAAGTTATATATATACATTAAGTCCAAAAAAAGAGGGGGAATATGAAATTCCTTCTTTTAAACTTGATTATGACGGACAGACTTATGAAACCGAACCAATAAAAATATCGGTGTCAAAGGCACAAACCGTAAGTTCCGTGTCCGTTCAAAATACACAAATACCGCAACAAAAACAATCTTCTCAGGTTTATAATTTCGATACATCAAAAGCCGTTTTTGTAGAATCAAAAGTTGATAAAAAAACAGCATATATTAACGAAAAAATAATTTACACTTTTTCTTTATATACTTCCGTTAATTTATTATCTAATCCTTCTTATCAGGCACCGAGTTTTATAGGCTTTTTTACCGGTAATACAACACAAAATAATTATAGAACACAAATTAACGGCAGAAACTATGTCGTAACGGAAGTTTCAACGGAGTTATATCCTCAGCAAGAAGGAAATATTAAAATAGATAAGTCTATGTTGGCTGTGTCCATAGAAGATTTTTCGAAAAATTATGACGACTTTTTTGCCAGTTTTTTCAGAAGAAGCAAAACTGTTGAGTTGGTAACCGATGAAATAAATGTAAAAGTTTTGAAAGTTCCTCAAAATATAAGTATGGTCGGTAATTTTAAAATGTCGGCAACGGTTGATAAAAAAGATAAAAAAGAAAACGAACCGTTTGATTTGAAAATAACAATATCCGGAGACGGTAATATAAAAACAATACAAGAACCGGAGATAATGCTTTCCGATAATTTAAAAAAATATGAAACATCCGAAAAAATAATAAAACAAGGTGAAAAAGAGACAGGAAAAGAATTCACGACTTTAATAATGCCTTTAAGTGCCGGTGAGGGTGAAATTAAAATTTTATCTCAGAAATATTTTGATATGCAGACAAAACAAATAAAAATTTTACCCGCAAAAAATATTAAAGTGAAAATTTTAGAAGATTTATCCGTTAAAAAAAGTTCCGATACAATAAATAATAATATGATACAAAGTAAAGAAATACTTGATTACGGAAACACAAATAATCAGCCTAATATAAATTTGTCGTTTTTTATTAAAGTATATAATTTTATAAAAAGACCTGTTTTATGGATTATTTTAGGCTCTTTGATAATATTGTATATTTTGATAATATTGATTATTAAATATGTCGATTATGTAAACAAAGATCAACAAAAATTAAAGAATAAAAAAGCATACAGAAAGTCAAAAAAATATTTTCAAAAAGCTAAAAAAACTAAAAATGCGACTGAGTTTTATGAGTGTATGTATAAAGGTTTATTGGAATATTTTGCTTCTGTTGTGGGACAATCCGCAGACGGTTTGACAGCTTACAAAATAAGAAAAGAATTGGAAGAAAAGGCGGTTAATTCCGAATTAATCAAACAGATAGAAAATATTATAGATGAATGCTCTGTTGTATTGTATTCCCAAAATTCAACTAATAACAATGAAAATCTAAAAGATTTTTATAATAAAACATTTGATGTTTTAAAAAAGTTAGATATATAAAGTTTCTTACAGGAACAAAAAAAGCAGATGACATTTTTTATCATCTGCTTTTTTTTGTTTTATTATATGATTAAAAATCCGTATTTTGAGGCTGCTCTTGATTCGATCTTGGTCCTTGTCTCGGTCTTTGTCTTCTTTCCGGTCTTTGCGGTTGCTGTCTCTGCTGTCTTTGTTGCTGAAAGTTCGGAACATCTCTTCCTTCTTGTTGCTCTCCTTGTAATTGCGGTCTTTGTCTTGCTCCTTGTCTCCCGTCTGCAAATCTGTCTTGAGGATTAAACCCGGAAGAACCGTTCAAAGGCGGTCTTTGATACATAGGCTGTTTGTTAGATGAAGATCCGTTACCTCCTATAAAAGTTCCAAACAATAAACCGAGTAAAAAACATATCAAAGAACAAGCTACTATAATTAATATCGTTTTTTTGTCAAGTTGATTGATGTTAAAAGCCTGTTCCTTATTTGCCTGAGATGTTTCTTGTTGAGATTGAGTTTGTTCTTGTAAGTTTTCTTCCATAAACAATATCTCCTTTAATTATTTCATTTTTCAATATTATAATTATATAAACTTATTATTTAAAAAATCAACTTGTTTAAGACAAGAATTATCGTTTTCTTTTATGTCGTCAATGTTAAGTGCATCGGAAAGTTTAAAGTTTCCGATTTCTTCTCTTATTAAGTTTGTTACAACAGTATCGGTCTTTAATTTAGTTCCGATATCTTCGGACAATGTTCTGATATATGTTCCGCTTGAGCATTTTACTCTTATTGAAAAGTTATCTTTTTGATAGTCTGTTAAATCTATGGAATAAAATGTTATTTCTCTCGCCTTTCTCTCTACTGTAATTCCTTTCCTTGCAAGCTCATATAATTTTTGACCGTTAATTTTTAATGCCGAATACATAGGGGGAATTTGGTTGATTTTGCCTATAAAACTTTTACATGCTTGTTCTGTTAACTCTTTCGTTACATGAGAAAAATCCGATTTAGATATTATTTTGCCGTCGAGATCTCCGCTGTCGGTTTTTATGCCGAACTTTATTGTGGCACGATAAACTTTATCTTGCTTCATGAATTTATCCTGAAACTTTGTGTATTTTCCGACAAGAATAATCATTAGACCGCTTGCTAAAGGATCCAATGTTCCGCAATGTCCTGCTTTTTTTACGTTTAATTTCTTTTTAATAATATGAACCAATTTAAAAGAAGTGATACCTGTCGGTTTATTTACTAATATAAGGCCCGAAAAATCATTGTATTGCACTTATAATTTATCCTTAAAAGCATGAATTATTTTTTTTGTTGCCGTGTTTATGTCTGTATTTATAGTGCATCCCGCGGCATTTTTATGACCGCCGCCGTTAAATAATCTGACTATGTTTAATAAATTAAATTTTTCTATCGAACGGAAACTTAATTTTGTTGTTTTTTTGTCAACTTCTTTAAGTAAACAACCTACTACTGCTTTCGGTGCGGAAATACAATAATTTATTATACCGTCGGTATCGGTATCCGATGCTTTTGCTTTATTAAACATTTCTTTCGTTAATTTTATATATACCAATTTGTCGTTATAAGCTGTTTCAATATTTGATAAAGCAAAACCATATAGTCTCATTTTTGAAATTTCCATTGTTAAAAATAATTTTTTGCAAAGTTTGTTTGAATTAACGCCGAGTTTTAATAATTCTGCAACGACTAAATGAGAGTTTGCATTTGTATTTAATTGCTGAAATCTGCCTGTATCGGTTACAATACCGACATATAAATTTTCAGCCTCTTGTTTTGTAGGTTTCTTTTTTAAATTTACAAAAATATCGTAAATCAATTCCGAAACGGAAGATGATGACGGAACTATATAATTAACATCTCCGAAATTTGTATGAGCAAGGTGATGATCTATATTTATTATCTTTTTTGCTTGATTTGGGGAAATAATATTTCCCATTCTTTCAAAATTTATACATTCCAAAATAATTGCACAATCAAAATTTTTGGATATTTTATTTATTATTTTTATAGTTTTTGAGCCGTTCATAAAAGCCATATCTTGAGGAACAGGATCCAATGAACAATGAGTAACTTTTTTGCCCATTCTTTTTAATAAAGATGAAAGCGCTAGTCCGGAACCGAGAGCATCTCCGTCGGGTTTTGTGTGCCCGGCTATAAAAAAAGTTTTAGATTGTTTTATTATTTTCGATATAGCATCAAGAATTTCTTTTTTTGAACTGTTTTGTAATGATAAATTAGTTGTTATCTTTTTCATGTTCTATCTTATCTAAAATTTCAAATATTTTTTCCGCTTTTTCTCCGGAATCATCATACTTAAAATCTATTGTAGGCGTTCTTCTTAATTCCATGTTTTGTGCAAGCTGATATCTTATTTGTTTAAGGTTTTCGTTTAGTACTTTTTCCGCATTCTTTTTATCATCTTCCGTTCCTATAACGGAATAAAAAATTCTGCATGTTTGTAAATCGTCCGTAAGTCTAACGGATGTCACTGTAACTAAACCTTTGTTCAGCTCTTTTATATCTCTCAAAATTTCAGCTATATTTTTTTGTATTAATTCCGCAACTCTCGTTGCTCTCTTATATGCTTTCATGTTGATCCTCTAATTTGTCGTTTGCAGTTGTCGTTTCTATACCTCTATACATTCATACTTCTATTCTTCTGCCGTTCTTAGTTTTCGCTTACTAACTTTCTTGCAATTTTTTCTATAGTAAAAAATTCCATAACATCGGAAACTTTTATATCGGAAAAATTTTCAAGAGAAATACCGCATTCATAACCTTTTTCAACTTCTTTCACATCGTCTTTAAATCTTTTTATAGCGGAAGAATTGCCTTCAAATATTATAACATTATCTCTTAAAAGTCTTATCTTAACATTTCTTTGTGCTTTACCTTCGGTTACCGTACAACCTGCAACGGTTCCCGCGGAAGACAATTTAAACACTTGTTTAACAACAGCTTTACCCGTGATTTTTTCTTGTGTATCGGGATCGAGTAATCCTTCCATAGCTGCTTTTATATCGGCTATAAGATCATAAATAATTCTGTAAACATTTATGCTTACACCTTCGGTTTCCGCTAATTTTTCTACGGCAGCATCAGGTCTTATATTAAACCCTACAATCAAAGCATCCGAAGCTGCAGCTAACACAACATCGGATTCCGTGATAGAACCTGCACCTTTATGTATTATTTCCAAATTTATTTCCGAATTGGACATCCTTTCAAGAGCATCACACAATGCACCCAAAGAACCCTGAACATCGGTTTTTAAAATGATTTTAAGATGTTTTGCTTTACCTGCATTCAAATCCAACAAAGACACATGTTGTTTAGGGCGTAACGCATCCGCTTTTGCTTTTTCTTTTCTGGCATTAGCTATTTCTCTTACTTGAGATTCGTGTTCCAATACAACAAACTTATCGCCTGCTTGAGGAGGTTCGTTTAAACCTAATATTTCAACCGGCATACTTGGTATTGCCTTATCGAATCTTTTTCCGTATTCGTCAATCATGGCTCTTACTTTACCGAAAGTCGTTCCTACGACTAAATTGTCTCCTACATGAAGAGTTCCGCTTTGAACAAGCACTGTAGCAACCGCACCTCTTTTAGGATCTAATTTGGCTTCTATAACAATACCTTCGGCATGTTTGTTGGGATTAGCTTTTAATTCCATCATTTCCGCTTTAAGTTGAACTAATTCCAATAACGAATCTATATTTATTTTTTGTTTTGCGGATATATCAACCATTATGGTATCGCCGCCCCATTCTTCGGGGAGTAAACCGTAATTACTTATTTCCTGTCTTATTTTTTCGGGATTTGCCGTAGGTAAATCAATTTTGTTCACGGCAACGATTATAGGTACATTTGCAGCTTTTGCATGGTTTATTGCTTCGATTGTTTGAGGCATAACTCCATCTGCCGCGGAAACAACCAATATAACAATATCTGTCGCTTGTGCACCTCTGGATCTCATAGCTGTAAAAGCTTCGTGTCCAGGTGTATCCAAAAATGTTATTTCTCCGGTAGATGTTTTTACTCTGTAAGCACCTATATGCTGAGTTATTCCACCGGCTTCTCCGGCTATAACATTACTATGTCTTATTGCATCAAGTAAAGATGTTTTACCGTGATCGACATGTCCCATAATTGTTACAATCGGTGATCTCGGTTGAAGATTTGCTTTGTCATCTTCAGCCGAATCTTCTTTAATATTTTCTTCTTCGTATAATGAAGATAATTTTGCATCAAAGCCGAATTCATTTGCGAGTAAAATTGCCGTATCCGTATCTAATCTCTGATTTATTGTGGCAAGAGTTCCCAAAGCCATCAATTTTCTCAATATGTCTCCGACTTTTAAATTCATTTTTTCGGCAAGGTCTTTTACCGTTATAAGTTCATTTATTGTTATCGAAGGTAACTTCGGTTTTTTTGCTTCTTCTTCCGCTGCCTTTCTTTTTGCTTCCTCTTCGGCAGCTTTTCTTTTTGCCTCTTCTTCTGCCAATTTCCTTCTTGCATTTTCTTCTTCGATTCTTTTTCTTGCAGCTTCTTCTTCCGCTGCTTTCTTTTTTTCTTCTTCAATTCTTTTTTGTTCTTCCAATATTTTTTGCTGCTTTTCTTTTTCGTTTTGCTCTTCCGCCTTTTTTGTATCCGAAACTTTTTTTGTAACATTTGATTTTTTTGTAACGGAAGTTTTCTTTACGGAAGAAGTTTTTTTTGTATCTGAAGTTGCGGTTTTTGTTTTGTGAGTTGTTTTCTTTTCTGTCTTTTCTTTTGTTTTAGAAGATTTTGGAGCTTTTTTTTCTGTTTTGGACACAGTTGTAGAACCTGAAGAGGAAACTTTTGTTTTCTTTGCGGCAGTTTTTGAACCGCTGTTAGTCGTTGCCGTCTTCTTTGTCTTTTTTACTTTTGTCTCTTCCGAGTTTTCTTTTTTTGTTGTTTTTTTTGTTGTTGTTGCCATTTAATCATCAACTCCTTCTTCTAAAATCTTCTATAAAACTATTTAATTGCTTCTTTTGCGGCTTCTATAATTTTTTCGGCGGTCTTTTCACCTATTCCGGGTAAAGTTGTTAAATCTTCAATTTTCAATTCGGCTATTTTATTTATATTCGTAAATCCTGCCTGAACAAGCAAATCTATTGTCTTGTCGTTAATTCCTTTTAATTGTTCCAATGCAGAGGTTTTATTGGCAATTTTTTGTTCTGTTTCTTGTTTCTTTTGCTCTTCCGATTTTACATCTATATGCCAACCGGTAAGTCTTGCAGCAAGTCTTACATTGTGTCCGGATTTACCTATTGCTAAAGATAACATATCGTTTGCAACAATAACTTCAGCTTTCTTTTCTTCTTCGGAAATTATCGCAACAGTCAAAACTTTTGCAGGGGAAAGAGCTGCCGTAATATATTTTACCGGATCATTTGAAAAAGGTATTAAATCTATTCTTTCTCCTCTTAATTCGTCGATTATAGGTTTTATTCTTGCACCTTTTACACCTACGCATGCTCCAACCGGATCAACTTTTGAATTATGAGAAATAACAGAAATTTTCGTTCTAAGACCAGGTTCTCTTACTATGTTTACTATATCTACAACTTTTTCATATATTTCCGGAACTTCAAGCTCGAATAAAACTTTAACTAAATCAGGATGAGTTCTCGATAAAACTATATTCGGACCTTTTGCATTTTTTTCGGCCTTAATTATTAATGCTCTTATATGTTGACCTACTGAAAAACTTTCTTTAGGTACTTGTTCGGATACGGGAAGAATGGCTTCTGTTCTTCCTAAGTCAACGATAATGTTTCTGTTTGATATTTTGTATATAGAACCATTTATCATTTCTCCGATTTTAGCTTTCATTTCTTCATATAAGGAATCCCTCTCGGATTCTCTTATTTTTTGTACGATAACTTGTTTTGCCGTTTGTGCCGCAATTCTTGAAAAATCGTCAGTATCTAAAGGAATTTTTATTTCTTCGTCGATTTTTGCGGATTTGGAAACTTTTTTTGCATCTTGAAGAGTTACTTCCAATAAAGGATTGGAAACTTCTTCAACGACTTTTTTTATTACACATGCCGACATTGCTCCGGTTTCAGGATCAACTTTAGCTTCTACATTTACCGCTTTACCGACATGTTTTTTATATGCGGAAACCAAAGCATTTTCTATAACATGTAAAATTTCCTCTTTCGAGATTTTCTTCTCTTTTTGTATTGTTTCAAGTGCATTTATAAGTTCACTAGACATACTTCCTCCATTAATTTTCTGAATCTACTTGTGCTCTTACTATATTTAATATTTCTATTTCTGCAATTCCGTTTGTTACATCATCAACCACTATTTTATTGTTTGCAACCGCAACCAATTGACCTTTAAAATGTTTTTGGTTGTTTATGGCTTTTGCCGTTGTAACTTTTATACAGAATCCTTTAAATCTTAAAAAATCTTTTTCTTTTTTTAAAATTCTGTCTATACCCGGAGAAGAAATTTCCAAAATATAATGATCTTTTATCGGATCATCTTTATCAATTTCATCTCCGAAAAGATGACTCATCTTTGTGCATAAATCGAGATTAACACCTTCGGGACTATCAATATAGATTCTTAAAATATTTTCGCCGTTTTCTCTTACATATTCAATGTCTACTATTTCAACATTTTCTTTTTCCGCCAAAGGCAAAATGATTTTTTCTATCTGTTCCGGTATATTCATAATTCTCCCTATAAAAACTAAAGGTGACCTACATCGGCCACCTTTGAACTTTGCTAATTATATCAAATTAAATTGAAATATTGCAAATAATATGGCACTTTTACATTTTTATTGCGGTTTTTTGATATTGATTTTATTGTTGTAATTTTTGTAAAATCAATAAAAGTTAAAAATATTATTGTTTATTTTAAGTAAACAAAAATTATTTAGGAGTGTAGCAAAATGGCCACAAAAAAAGTAAAAAAAGTTGTAAAAACAGAAAGTTCATCAACAGTAAAACCTGTTGCAAAGAAAAAAGTTGTTGCAAAGAAAAAAAGTTCGGTTTCTAAAACAGCTTCGACAAAAAAAGTAATTTCTTCCGTAAAGAAAGATAAAGAATTGGAATCTAAAAAGAATTCTTATGTTATAGTAGATTATCCTGTTGAAAACGAAACAATCGCAGGAAATAATTATGTTTTGAGAATCGGTGCTTCAACAGACGGTTATGTTGAAGTGTCTTTCAATTCCGGTGAGTGGTTGCCTTGCAGATTTGCATCCGGATATTGGTGGTTTGATTGGAATTATTTTAAATCCGGAAATGTAACAATTGCAGCAAGAATAGTTGGAAGCGATGGAAAAGTTGTAAAACTTTCCGATATCAGAAAATGCAAGGTTTCTTAATCTGATAATAAAGAATAACAAAACTGACAAATATTGTATTTTCAATAAGATAACAAATCGACTATTGTTTGGTTATCCTGTGAGTGTTTGTAATAGGAGTGCCGAATGTTGTTGATTTGTTATCTTTGAGGAATAATCTGTAATAAAATAATTTTAGGAAAAAACAAATAATGTATTTAAAGAAATTGGAACTTTGCGGATTTAAGTCTTTTGCCGATAAAACCACATTGACATTTGAAAGAGGAGTGTCTGCCATTATCGGACCGAACGGTTGCGGTAAATCAAATATATCCGACTCTATTCGTTGGTGTTTGGGTGAAAAAAGAACAAAGTCAATGAGAACCAAAGCCATGCAGGATGTTATTTTCGGCGGAACAAAAACAAGATCCGCCGCAGGTATGGCCGAGGTAACATTGGTGTTTGATAATTCGCAAAATATGATTCCTATAGATTATTCCGAAGTTGCAATAACAAGAAAATTATTTAGAAGCGGTGAAAGCGAATACTTTATAAATAAAACACAATGCAGACTTAAAGATATAATAGATTTGTTTTTAGACACCGGAATCGGAACCGGCGGTTATTCTATCATAGAACAGAACAAAGTTGAAGAACTTGTTATGGCAAATCCGGAGACAAGAAGAGAATTCTTCGAGGAAGCTGCCGGAGTTGCGAAATATAAAGTAAGAAGAGAAGATACTTTACACAGACTTAAAAATATAGAAATCGATTTGTCCAGACTGGAAGATTCTTTAAAAATATTCGAAGGACAAATAAAACAGTTAGATCAGCAGGCAAAAAAAGCAAAACAGTGTAAAAAATATAAAGAAGATCTTGCCAAATATGAAATAGCCGAAGTTGTTAATAATTTGGCAAGAGGTTATCAAGAGTTAGAAAAATTAAAAGCTCAGATAGAACCCAAAGTAAGAGAATATGAAACCACAAATGTTACATTACATCAACTTGAAGCGGAACAACAGGATTTAAGACTTGCACAAACCGAAAATAACGAAAAATATATTTCATTGAATTCGGAGTATTCGGATTTAAAAACGGAATCGGCTTTAGCCGATGCCAAAATTAAAAATTTACAACAAAAGGATGCGGATTTAATTCAAGAACAAGACAGATTAAGAGTAGAAATAGAAGATGCTCAAGAAAAAATATTGAAGTATGAAGAAGATTTAAAAAATGTAAATACAGCCGATGACGGCATAGAAGCCGAAGTGGCAGGTTTGAAACAAGAAACGGAACAGAAATTTGAAAAATATAATTTGATAAAACAACAAGTTACCGATTTAGAGACACAGGAAGATCAGTCAAGAACAAAACTTGATGATATTGATCAAAAGAAAAATACACTTATCAATTCAAAAACCTCAATAATTCAAGAACAAGCTGAAGCTGCAGCAACTGTATCTTCAATAGGCAGAAATATTGAAAGATTAAATAATGATGTTGCTCCGGCAAATCAAGAAATTGCTTCTTTTGAACAAAAATTGCAAGAAGCTCAAAATTCATTAAAAGAAATAGAAACAAAAGTTGAGGCAAGTAAACAAGTAGTTTTAAATATAGATACGGAAATAGAATCTCTAAAAGATAAAGAAATTGAATATAATAAAGAAATTGCAGGATTGGAATCCAAGATAAGCACAATTAAAGAAATGGATGCCGAAAATCCTATAAAAGCAGCAATAAATGCCGTGAAAAGTTTAGGGTATATTAAATATAGTGTGGGGGAAATCATTTCTCCGGATTTGGATAGAATAGACATCGTTGCAAATGCTTTGGGCGATAAAATAGATTATCTTATTTGTGATACTATGCAGCAGGCGGAAGATGCAATAAAATATTTGTTGGACAATAATTTGTGTAAATTATCGTTTTTGGTATCCGAAAATATTCCGAAGGATATTACTGTTCAAAAAAGTACAGACAGTGCCGTAGAATTATTTAAAATGTTAAATTGTTTACCGGAATACGAAAATGTCGGAAAATTTATTTCCGATGGTATATTTGTAAACAATGATAAAATTTATTCGAAAGCCGTTGTTTCCGGCGGAGCCAAAAATGTGTCGGATAAACCTGTTCTTGTTGAAGAACAAATAAAAAAGATACAACAGACAATAGAAAAAACGAAACAGGAATTAGAAAATTTAAGTAAAGAAATTGATAATAAAGAAGATACTAAACTAAATATAAGTTTTGAAGACAGAGATAATAACAATTTAAAAATCAGAATCGGTGCACAGATAGAAAATTTACAAGAAACCATAAAACAAAGAAAAGCGGATATTTCCGACACTGCGACCGAAATAGAAAATTTACAAAAAGAAAAAATTGAAAAGCAACAGATTCTTAATACCGTTAATGAAAAAATAGCGGATATCGATCAACAACTTTCAGATATGGAAACGGAAAGTGTGACTTTAAACGAAACCTTAAGTAAAATTGAACAGGAAATAGATGCATTAAGAAATCAGGAAGAACAGGCAAATCAGGAATATATAGATATTTCAAATAATTACGAAAGAAGAAAAAGCGATTTGGAACACCGTGCAACCGGTCAGAAATATATTACCGACAATATAGACAATTTGAAATCTCAAATAGAACAAAAAACAAACAGAACAGCCGAAATAGAAACAGAACTTCAAAATATTCAAACAAATCAAGAAACGGAAACATCTAATATTCAAAAGTATAGCGAAACGATGACACAAAAAGAAACCGAACTTCAAATTGTTATCGGAGACAGAGACAGAATTCAAGGGGAAATAGACGCAAAAGAAACTGTTATTTCCGAAACAAGAACAAAAGTTGCTCAATTAAACGATGAAGTAAATTCTTTGCAATCCGATCAGAGAAGTTATAATACACAAAAAGATATTTTGGAAGCTCAAATAAAAGAAACTTACGGTAAAACTTATGAAGAAATAAAAGATCAATATATCGGTGTTGAAGTTGATAAAGAAGAAATTGCAAGACTTAAGAAGAAGATAGAAAGTTTCGGAGCCATTAACTGGAGTGCCGAAGAAGAATACGAAAGTTTATCTCAAAGATATGATTTTATACAAAGTCAACAGAAAGACTTGTTGAAAGCCAAACAGGATTTGGAAGAAACAATCAAAAAAATAAATGAAACAACAATCGTTAATTTTAAGAAAACTTTTGATGCCGTTAGAGAAAATTTCAGAACATTATATAAAAAAGTTTTTGGCGGAGGAGATGCCGATCTTATTTTAACGGATGAAAACAATTTATTGGAAAGCGGTGTTGATATTAAAGCTCAGCCGCCCGGGAAAAATGTTAAAAATATTATGCAATGTTCCGGCGGAGAAAAAGCTTTTACCGCAGTTGCACTTTTATTTTCTTTCTTTATGGTAAAACCTTCTCCTTTTTGTATACTCGATGAGGTTGATGCTCCTTTTGATGATGCAAATGTAGGAAGATATAATAACATTATAAGAGAATTTGCACAGAAGACTCAATTTATGGTGGTTACGCATAATAAGAGAACTATGGAGATGGCGGATACATTGTATGGTGTTACCATGGAGCAGCAAGGTGTTTCAAAAATAATATCCGTAAGAATGAATAAAGACAGCGAAAAGGAAATAGATCAAATTTTATCAACAAAGCAATAATGGTTAAAATATGTTAAAAACAATCATTTCGGCTTATCATTGCGATAATTATGATAAAGACAATGTTTATAATATTGTTGAAAACATAGTAAAATCTTTCGGTAATATATCCGATATTATAAAACCGAATACAAAAATCCTAATAAAACTTAATTTGTTGAGTGCATACACTCCGGAACAGGCAATAACGACACATCCCGAAGTTGTTAGAGCTGTTATAAATATTGTTAAAAAAGCGGGTGCTATTCCGGTAATAGGTGATAGTCCCGGAAATTTGACACAGGGAATAGAACATATTTGGGAAAAAACAGGTATGTTACAACTTGCAAAAGAAGAAAATGTTGAACTTGTAAATTTTGAAGCATGCGGATGTGTTGAAGTATCGGTTCAACATCCTAACATAAAGCAAATCTATATTACAAAAGCAATAACAGATTGTGATGCAATAATAAATATTCCTAAATTAAAAACACATACATTTATGGGGTTTACGTGCGGTGTAAAAAATTTTTATGGTATTGTTCCCGGAGTTCGAAAAGCGGAATATCATAAACTTGCACCTACTCCAAAAGATTTTTCTTATTTGTTATCCGAAATTTACAGAATGGTAAAAGAAAAGTTATTGTTTACCATAGTAGACGGTGTTTACGGGTTGGAAGGCAACGGTCCGAGTTTGAGCGGTCAAAAAAGAAAATACGGAATAATTGCGGGAAGTCAGGATACGGTTATGCTTGATACTTTCATTCTTGACAAAATGGGAATCAAATCGAAAAGCAATGTTTTATTGAAGCCTTTAAAAGAAAAAAAGTTGGGAGATACGAATTTGCAAAACATGATTTATGTCGGGGATAATGTTTCCGAATTTAATTTCAGTAAAACCAAACTTCCCGTTACAAAATTTTTAACTTTATTACCGTCGTGGTTTGCAAGGTTTGTTACAAAATATGCCGGCAGGTTATTTTGGGTAAAACCGAATATAATCGAAAGTAAATGTGTAGGATGTTTGCAATGTATGAAATCTTGCCCGGTAAAAGCAATAGTAAAAAATAAAGGTAAAACAAAACCCGTTATACAAAAAGAAAAATGCATAGGTTGTTTTTGTTGTCATGAGTTATGTCTTCATAAAGCCGTAGAAATAAAAGAAAGTTTCGTTGCGAGTTTATTTATAAATAAAAATGAAAAAAAATAAAAAAATTCAACATTACATAGAATATATCTCTTTGAAAATGCTTATTTCTTTTTTGCATTTATTTACAATAAATTTTGCAAAAAAAATAGGTTTTTTATTAGCGGATTTTGCTTTTGTTTTTGTTCCTGTAAGGAAAAAACATATTATTGATTCTTTAACGAAATCTTTCCCTGCAAAAAATGAGATGGAAATAAAAAAAATAGCAAAAGATGTTTATAAACAATTTGTTTGTACGGTAGTTGAAATTATTTTTGTCAGCAAAATGACAGACGAACAAATAAAGAATTTTGTTAAATTTGAGAATATATATCTTATAGAACAAGCATTAAAAAAGGGAAAAGGCGGAGTTATAATGTCTGCTCATTTCGGCAACTGGGAAATGTTGGCATTGTCTTTTGCTAAAAGATATCCGTTATCGGTTATTGTTGCAAAACAGGAAAATCCGTATTTTGATAATATCATAAACGGTATAAGGTCAACTCGCGGATATAAAACAATTTATAAAGAATTTGCACCGCTCGGAGTTTTAAAAGCTTTGAAAAGAAATGAATTTGTTGCTATTTTAGCGGATCAGCATGCCGGAGTTCAGGGTGTGTATACTCCGTTTTTTTATAGGGAGGTTTCCACTCCCAAGGGGCCTGCCGTTTTTGCTTTAAGAGCAAAATGTCCGTTATACACGGGTTTTTGTGCAAGACAACCGGACGGAAGATATGTCGTCGCTTTTGAAGAAATTGCTTTACCCGATACCGGTGACGATGAAAAAAATATAGAAATAATAATGACGGAATATAATAAAATTTTGCAAAGACATATTGAAGAAAATCCTTCTTTTTGGTTTTGGTTTCACAGAAGATGGAAATCTCAAAAACCAAAATAAAGGTTGTAAATTAAAAATTTTTAATTTATAATTTATTTAAGTCGTAAAAAAGTTGTTTGTTTTAATTGCTTTTGTTTGTAAAAATATGGTATAAAAATAAGATAATCAAAGGAGACAGCTTATGCAAATTAACATTACGGCAAGGCATTTGAAGTTGACGGATGCTATTGATTCTTATGTAAGACAAAAGATTTCAAAAGCAGGTAAATTTTTTGACGGCGAAAATGTTTGGGCTCATGTTATTTTATCCGTTGAAAAGAACAGACAAATAACGGAAGTGACTTTCTATATTGCAGGGAAGGCTTTCAGGGCAAAAGAAGAATCCGAAGACTTATATGCATCAATAGATTTGACAATAGATAAACTATCCAAACAACTCAGAAAAGAAAAAGAAATTTCAAAAATCCACAGAAAAGCAAATTTAAAAGTATCAAAATCAAAAAAAATAAAAACGGAAGTTTTCTCTTACGACACAATGGAAGATTCGAGAACAAAAATTTCCGAAATAAAAAGGTTTGATATTCGTCCTATATCGATAGAGGAAGCTATTAACGAAATGGATTCTTTGAACTATAGAGTATATATGTTTTTAAATTCCTCTACGGAAAAAATAAATGTTTTGTACAGAAAAGACAGCGGTTCTTTAGTAATGTTGGAACCGGAGATGTAATATAAAATAAAAAAACAGAAATGCCAAATAAATTGGGAGGCTTTAGAAAAAAATGAATATTATGGATTTCTTATGTCAGGATGCTATTACAGTAGATTTGAAAGCACAAAACAAAAAAGATGCTATTATCGAATTAATAGAACTTTTGAAAGATGCTAAGAAAATCAAAAAAACGGACGAAATCATTGATGTTGTTTTGGAAAGAGAAAAACTCGGTTCTACCGGTATCGGTCAAGGTGTTGCAATACCTCACGGAAAAACAGATGTTCTTTCCGAACAAGTAGGTGTTTTGGGTATATCAAAAAAAGGTATAGAGTTTAATTCTTTAGACGGTGAACCTGTTTATATAATATTTCTTTTAGTCGGTCCTGTTGAAGTTACGGGTCAACATTTAAAAGCTTTATCAAGAATATCAAGATTGTTTAAAGATAAATTCTTAAGACAAGCAATAAAAGATGCGGAAACAAAAGAAGATGTTATAAAAATTATTCAGCAAGAGGATGCCTATTAAAATGCCGGTGCTAACTGTAGGCACTTTAATTGAAGAGAAATCAAAAGATTTATCATTAACCGTGATTGCAGGTTCGGCAGGTTTGGGCAGGCACATTACCGTACCGGACACAAACAGACCGGGTCTTGCTTTCACGGGATATTTCGAGCATTTACCTTACGAAAGAGTTCAAATAATAGGTATTGCCGAACATACTTACCTTACAAACTTATCCTATGAAAAACAGTGTGAATTATTGACGAAGATTTTTTCTCCGTCACAGGTTCCTTGTTGTATTATCACAAGATCTTTTGAACCGTCGAAATCAATGGTTGAAATATTTAATAAACTGAATGTTCCTTTGATAAGCACACCGCTGTCTTCCGCACAATTATTGGGAGATTTATTATTTTATTTAGATGAAAAATTGGCACCTATGGAAAGGGTGCATGGTGTATTGTGCAATGTTTACGGGTTAGGTGTTTTTATCAGAGGAAAATCCGGTGTCGGAAAATCGGAATGTGCTCTTGAACTTGTTAAAAGAGGACATATGCTTGTTTCCGATGATACTGTTGAAATAACAAAAAGATCCGGCAGAATTTTGATGGGTAAAAGTACCGGTATAGTAAAGCACCATATGGAACTAAGAGGTGTAGGTATAATAGATATAAGAAATATGTTCGGTATAGCAAATATTCTGGATGAATCCAAAATAGAGCTTGTCATAAATCTTGTCGATTGGATGGAAGTAAAAAAATATGAAAGATTGGGAATAGACGAATATTATGCCAATATTTTAGGTGTTAGAGTTCCGGAACTTACAATTCCCGTAGCTCCGGGAAGGAATTTAGCTATTATAGTCGAAACTGCAAGTTTAAATCAAAGATTAAAAAATAAAGGGTGTTTCACTGCTTTAGAAATGAGTAAAAAATTGATGGAACACATGAATAGTACGAAAAATGAAAAATAATTTTTTAATTGTTTCAGGTATATCGGGAGCAGGAAAAAGCCAAGTCTTAAATATATTGGAAGACTTTGGCTTTATTTGCGTCGATAATATGCCGTTAGAGTTTGTTTTCGAATTCATACAATTGTGCAAAAAAAATAAAAAAGAGTATAAAAATATAGCATTAAGTATTGATGTGAGAGCAGGTAAAAATATTAATAAAATTTCCGAAATACTTGCCGTATTAAAAAAAGAAAAAATAAAAAGTAAGGTTTTTTTCTTAAATGCCGATAATGCAACATTATTAAAAAGATATTCGGAAACAAGAAGAAAACATCCGTTGGGAATGATAGTTAAAGAAGGCATTGTTGCCGAAAGAAAAATGATGGAAGTTGTTAGAAAGGTTGCCGATATAGAGATAGATACTACAAATTTGACGATAGGTGAACTGAAAAACACTCTCGCACAATTAATAGGTCTTTCCGCAAATAACAGGCAATTACTTTTGTCGATAATGTCTTTTGGTTTTAAATATGGAATAGCAGCAGAGGCTGACATTGTTTTTGATGCAAGGTTTATTCCCAATCCGAATTATGTTACCGGACTTAAAACGAAAACCGGTAAAGATTTGGAAGTCGTAAAATATATTGAAAAACAGAAAGAGTATAAAGGTTTTTTTAATAAAATATCAACATTGTTGCTGTCTTTAATGCCCGGTTATATAAAAGAGGGAAAAAGTCAATTGACTATCGCGATAGGTTGTACTGGAGGCAGACACAGATCCGTGGCAACCGCTGAAAAATTAGCTAAATTTTTTATTAAAAATAAGTATAAAGTAAAATTGTATCATAGGGATATTCTTCGTGCAGGATAAAAAAAACTCAAAATATAAAATAGTTGCAATCGGCGGAGGAACAGGTCTTTCAACATTATTAAGAGGATTAAAAGCTTATGATGTTGATATTACGGCTGTTGTTACGGTTTCCGATGACGGCGGAAGTTCCGGAAAGTTGAGAAAAGAATTAGGTGTTTTACCTCCCGGCGATATAAGAAATTGTCTCGTAGCTTTAGCCGAAGAAGAAAATTTAATAACAAAGTTATTTCAATACAGATTTCCGAGAAAAGGTGGATTGTCCAATCATTCTTTCGGGAATTTGTTTTTAACGGCATTAACGTCAATTTCAGGCGGATTTGATAAGGCAATATTAAATGCAAGTGATGTCTTGGCAATAAAAGGCAGAGTTCTTCCGGTATCTTTGGATAATGTTAAAATGAAAGCAACTCTTGTTGACGGTGAAAAAATTATCGGTGAATCGAAAATATCAAAAAGTAAAAGTGCCATAAAAACAGTTGAGATAGAACCTAAAAATGCAAAAGTTTCTCAGAGTGTTATAGATGCCATATTAAGTGCGGATTGTGTTATTTTAGGTCCGGGTTCGTTGTATACATCGGTTATTGTTAATTTATTGTTTGACGGCGTTATTCCCGCTTTAAAGAAATCAAAGGCTATAAAACTTTATGTTGCAAATATTATGACTCAGGTCGGAGAAACTTCAAATTTTACACTCGGAAATCACATAGATGCAATAATACAACATTCTTATCCTGAGATATTAAATGCGGTTTTTGTTAATAACGGAAAAATTCCCGAACATATTGTAAATCGTTATGCTAAACTTAATTCAACTCCCGTAAAAACAGATAAGTTAAAATATAAAAATATAAAAATAATAAAAAAAGATTTTGTATCAAAAAGTCAGTATGCTCACCATGATTTTATAAAATTATCAAGGGCAATATTTAATTTTTTGAGAGGTGAAATAAAATGATAAATATTTTGATACTTTCTCACTGCGAATTAACCAAAGAGTTAATAAAAACTGCCGAGGTTATCGCGGGAAAACAAGAAAATTTATTTTATATCGATCAAGATATAAAAAATGAAAATCTTGCAAGTTTACAGGAAAAGATAAGTGAAATTCTCAAAAAAGTAAATAACGAAAAAGGTACTCTGATTTTAACGGATATGCTTGGAGGAACCCCTTGTAATGCATCCGTTTTACTTACTAAAAATTTTAATATAGAAGTGTTAACGGGTGTAAATTTACCGATGATATTGTCAGCCGTTTTTGCAAGCAGAACGGTTAACACTGCAAAAGATTTGGCGGATAAGGTATTAGCCGACGGTAAAAAAAGTATTGTAAATGCAAAACAATTATTGTTAGAAAGAATGAAGTAAAAAGGAGTTAAATTGTGTCCATTAAAATTGTAAGAATAGATGACAGACTTATTCACGGACAGATTGTTCAGGGGTGGCTGAAAACCGTGGAAGTAGATAAGATTCTTATTGTTTCCGACGAAGTAGCTAACGATGAAATGCAACAAATTTTGTTGTCTATGGCAGTGCCGAGTTCGGTAAAACTTGTAATTAAAAATATAAAAGATGCAAGTTATGAACTTTCAAATGATGTGTATGAAAAAGATAAACTTATGATTTTGTTTTCGAACCCTCAAGAAGCGGTAAAAATAGTAGATAACGGGATAAAATTTCAATCGATAAATATAGGAGGTATGCATTATTCTCACGGAAAAAAGCAGTTGCTGCCAAATCTTTCCGTTGATAAAAATGATGTTATATCTTTTTTAAAACTTATAGACAGCGGAATAGAACTTGAAACAAGAGCATTGCCTCAAGATGACAGATATAATGCCGTTAACGATATTCAAAAAGAGGCCGAAATTTTAGGAATAAACAGATAAGGAATATTATAAAATGAAAAAAATTAAATTCGTGTTAGGAATACACAATCATCAACCGGTTGGAAATTTTAAGTGGGTGTTTGAAAAGGCTTATGAGGTTGCATACAAACCTTTTTTTGAGGTAATGTTAAAACATAAAAATATAAAATGGAATTTACATTCCAGCGGTATGTTATGGGAATTTATGCTCGAAGAACATCCCGAGTATATAAAAAACATTAAAAATTTAATTTCAAAAGGAACATTGGAAATAATTTCCGGAGGATATTACGAACCTATTCTATCCGTAATTCCGGATTCCGACAGAAAAGGTCAAATAAAACAATTATCCGATTTTATAAAAAACAAATTAGGATATAATTGTAAAGGTGCATGGGTTGCCGAAAGAGTTTGGGAACCTTCATTGGTAAAAACGCTTGCCGATACGGGGATAAAATATACAATTCTCGACGATGTTCACTTTATGGCGGCAGGTCTTAAAGAAAACGATTTAAAAGGTTTTTATACAACCGAAGATCAAGGTAAAGTATTAGCAGTTTTTCCTATAAGCCAAAAATTAAGATATTTGATTCCGTTTCAGGATGTATCCGTTTGTATTAATTATTTCAGACAACTTGCAAACGAAGATAAAGATATTGCAGTTGTTATGGCTGACGACGGAGAAAAATTCGGTATGTGGCCAGGAACAAATAAACACGTTTATGAAAACGGCTGGTTGGATAAATTTTTAACGGCAATAGAAGAAAATTCCGATATCGTTGAAACTGCAACTTTTTCCGAAGTTTTAGAAACAATGAAGCCTTCCGGAAGAATTTATTTGCCGACAAATTCTTATTTTGAAATGTCGGAATGGACTTTGCCTTCTGCGGTTCAAAACAAATTTGATAATTTTGTTAAACAAAATGAACATGATAACGAAGTAAAACCTTTTATAAGAGGCGGATTTTGGAGAAATTTTTTAAATAAATATGATGAAGCAAATAATATGCATAAGAAAATGCTTAGAGTAAGCAACAAAATACAAAATAAATCGGTTCCGTTGAATTCCGAATTACAGAAAGCATTATATGCCGGACAATGTAACTGTGCATATTGGCACGGCGTTTTCGGAGGATTATATTTGCCTCATCTAAGAAATGCCATATATGACTCTTTATTGAAAGCCGAAGATTTATACAATAAAAAGTTTGGAATTAAGAGTTCATGGTCTAAAGATGATTTCGATTGTGACGGAAGTGATGAATTTTTATATGAAAGTTCACAACAGGATATTTATGTCGATGCACAAAACGGCGGCAGTATTTTTGAATTTGATTTGTTGGATAAAAAATATAATTTTTCTAATGTATTAACAAGAAAATATGAAGGTTATCACAAGAAACTGAAAGAAGCAATAGAAAATAATAATGTAACGGATTCTCAAGAACTTACCTCAATTCACAATGATGCCGTTAAGGTAAAAGAAATAGGATTGGAAAAACATTTGGTATATGATTGGTACAGAAAAGCATCTTTACTCGACCATTTCTTTAATAACGATACAAAATACGAACAATTATACGGAGTGAGGTTTAGAGAAGAAGGAGATTTCGTTTTAGGTGAATATAAAGCAAAAATTGTTTCGGGAAGTTTAGAACTTATAAGACAAGGTCATGTTTGGTATGACGGTTCTCATTTATCGGTAGAAGTAAAAAAGGTGATAAAACCTTTAAAGAAAAACGGATATGAAACCGAATATAAAATTAAAAATATTTCCGATAGAGAAATAAAATTTACATTCGGAGTAGAGCAGGTTTTTGCTTTTTCCGAAATGATATCGGATGATATGGGAGAATTTAAGAATAAAAAAGTTTGGGAAAGGAAAGATAAAAACTTAGGTATGAACATAAAATTAACAAGTTCAAAACCATGTGACTATTGGGTTGTACCGATAAACACAGTTTCTACCTCGGAAAACGGTTATGAAAAAACTTATCAGGGGACGACAGTAGTTAATGTGTATAAATTTACTTTAAACAGAAATAATTCTTTTTCTTTCAAAATAAAAACGGAAGTTTTAAATAAAAAATAATTTATGGAACACATCGTACTTTTTTCAATCATAGGTGCAATTTTAAGTGCCGATATAACTATGTTCGGTCAATTTATGATTTCAAGACCGATTTTTTGCGGGCCGTTATTCGGTTATATTTTAGGAGATATTCATACAGGATTATGGATCGGTATGATTGTTGAAATGATGTGGATAAATGCCATTCCCATGGGGGTATCTGTTCCCGTAGATTTGACGATGATGACAAGTTTATCCGTTATTTGGGCATGTTCTTTTTTTCAAGGAAGTCAGGAAGCGGCTATTTTTGCGTTGGCAATAGCTATACCTTTTGCATATTTATATAAAGAAGTTGATTTGGCGGGAAGACTTTTTAATACAAAAATAATGCATTGGGTGGAAAGAGGGCTTGAAAAAGGATACGAAGGAAGAATATCAAAAGGAATATATTTGGGACTATTCTTTTTCTTCATAAGAACATCTTTAATGTACGGATTGCTGATGTTTTTAGGAGGATTGTTATATAAAGAAATGTATTCTTATCTTCCTGGTCAGGTAATAATAGCATTTAAGAAAGCATGGTATTATTTACCTGTTTTCGGATTTGGTGCCGTATTGTACAACTTTAAAAGTATAAAAATACCGTTTATAAAAAGGCAAAATGATTAAAAATTTTATTTTTTTAAGAACATTCTTTTTACAAGCTTTGTGGAATTTCGAGAGACTACAAAATATAGGCTTTTTGTATATCTTATATCCTGTATTTAAAAATTTGTATAAAGATAAAGAAAAAAGAAAACAAGCATTGTTAAGGCATATGGGATTTTTTAATACAAATCCGTATATGGTCAATATAATAGTTGCTATGGTTATTAATACGGAAAAAGATATTGCTTCCGGACAAGAACAAAATATAAAAAAACCGGAAATGATTAAATCCGTTATGGCCGGACCTACAGCTGCAATAGGCGATTATTTCTTTTGGGGAACCTGGAGACCTTTTGTTTCTTTTATATCAATACTGATGATAATTCTTTCCATGAATATGTTCAGTATTAATTTTTTGTGGATAGCGCCGGTGATATTTATTGTGGTATATAATATAGTTCATCTGGCTTTTAGATATTGGTCTTTGTTTGTCAGTTTTAGATTAAATGAAAAAATGATAAAGTTGATTTCAAAATTGGAAATAAAATTTATAGTAGATATTTTCAGAATAATAGGACTTGTAATAATTACGCTTGCAATATTTTTTTATTTTAAAACTTTCGGCTTGATTCCCGTTATTGATGCTGATTTACATAAATTGGTTTATCCCGATGTATTGATATACGGAGCAATATTTTTAATAAGTTTTTTGTTAGGCAAAATAAGGCCTGTCATAATGTTTTACTTTGCACTGATTTTTAGTTTTATATTAGGATATTTGGGGATATAAAAATGAAAGAAAAAAATGTAAAAATCGTTAACAAGTTGGGACTACATGCACGACCCGCATCTTTAATTGTTCAAACAGCAATGGCTTTTTCTTCAAATATATATATAATTAAAGATGAGACAAAAGTTGATGCTAAAAGTATTATGGGAATTTTAATGCTTGCGGCTGCTTGCGGAACGGAACTTATTCTCAGGACTGAAGGACCGGACGAAGAACAAGCTTTGGAAAAAATGGTGGAAATATTTAATAATGGTTTCGGAGAGGAAATATAATGAAACAAAATAACATTATTTTAAACGGTATTGCCGCATCATCGGGTGTTGCGATAGGTAAAGTTTTTGTTTTGGAAGAAGATGAATTTCTTGTAGAAAAGAAAGAAATTTCAGGTATTCAAATAAAACAAGAGCTTAATCGTTTAAAAGATGCTATGGATAAAACCAAAATAGAGCTTGAAGATAATAAGAAAGAACTGAGCAAAGTTGTAGGCGGTAATTATGCAAAGATTGCAGCTGCCCATCTTCTTATCTTAAACGATCCGATGGTGAAAAATGAAGTTATAAAAATGATAAAAGAAGGTGTAAATGCAGAATATGCAATACACAAAGTTGTTGAAAATTTTTCCAAGACATTCGATTTAATAGATAATGATTATTTCAGAGAAAGAAAACATGACCTTTTAGATGTTGCAAAAAAGGTTATGAGAAATCTTTTAGGAAAAACAAAAAAAAGTTTATCTAATTTAGAGGAAGATTCCATAGTTGTTGCAAAAACACTTACACCTGCCGATACTGTTACGATGAAAGAAGTTTTAATAAAGGGATTTGTAACGGAAATAGGAGGAAAAACTTCTCATACCGCACTTGTTGCACAAAGTCTTGAAATTCCTGCGGTTGTCGGTTTAAAAGATATAACTCATCAGGTTAAGCAGGGTATGTCTATTATTGTCGACGGTAATCTCGGATTGGTAATTTTAGATCCGTCGGAAGAAACCATAGAAAATTATAAAAGAGAACACGAAATACAAATTTCGAATAAAAAAGAGCTTGAAAAATTTAAAGATTTACCGGCAATAACTACCGATGGCAGGGAAGTTATATTAGGCGCAAATATAGAAAATCCCGAAGAGGTAAGAGCAGCTTTAAGACACGGAGCAAATGCCGTGGGATTATATAGAAGTGAATTCATGTATTTATCAAGAAAAACAATGCCTACGGAAGAAGAACATTATCAAAATTACAGTAAAGTAGCTAAGATGATGATGCCCTATGAGGTTATAATAAGAACTATAGATTTGGGCGGTGACAAAATTGCAAGATTGGGACTTATGAATGTAGGCAGAGAAGCCAATCCGTTTATGGGCCTTAGAGCAATAAGATTTTGTTTAAAATATCCTGAGATATTTAAGGCACAGTTAAAGGGTATATTAAGAGCATCGGTTCACGGAAATATAAAAATAATGTATCCGATGATATCCAGAATTGCCGAGATAAAAGAAGCAAACAGAATATTGGAACAGGCGAAAGAAGAATTGAGAAAAGAAGGGAAAAAATTTAGAGAAGATATAGAAGTCGGGGTTATGATAGAAGTTCCTTCCGCGGCCATAATTTCCGATGTAATCGCAAAAGAAGTTGATTTCTTGTCAATCGGTACAAATGATTTAATCCAGTATACAATGGCCGTAGACAGAGTAAATGCCGATGTTGCACATTTATATTCTCCTATGCATCCCGCAATTTTAAGATTATTGAAGACAATAATAGATTCTGCTCATGCTGCGGGGAAAAATGTAGGTATGTGCGGAGAAATGGCGGGTGATCCTGCATATACGGTCGTTTTATTGGGATTGGGGCTCGATGAATTTAGTATGTCGGCCGTACAAATTCCCAAAGTTAAAAAATTTATAAGAAACATATCGAAGTTTGAAGCAAAAAAATTAGTAGAACAACTTTTAAGTTGTTCTACCATGCAAGAAATCGATATAACCATGAAAAAATTCAAATATAGACAAAATTTACTTTAATCTTTTTTTGTTATATTGTTTTCATCTTCATAGAATATTATGTTATCTCTTCCGGAATTTTTTGCTTTATAGAGGGCTTTGTCGGCATTACCTATCAAATTATCTATATCCGTATCTTTATTATATTTTGCAATACCTATACTGATTGTTACGGAAAAAGTTTTATTGTCAAAATTAAAATTAATATCCTTTAATGTCTTCCTTATTTTTTCTGCAATTTTTAGAATTTTTTCCTGAGTTATTGATGAAACTATTACTATAAACTCTTCTCCGCCGTATCTTCCTATAATATCACCTCGTCTTACAGAAGAAGATATTGTTTTTGCCGTTGTTTTTAAAACTTCATCACCTATTAAATGTCCGTAAGTATCATTTACTTTCTTAAAGTGATCTATATCCAACATCATTAAATAAAAATTTGTTTTGTATCTTTTGGCTCTTTCTATTTCCGAATATAATTTTCCTAAGAAAAATCTTTTTAAATATAAGCCGGTTAGTCCGTCGATTCTTGCTTTTTCTTTAAGCTCCGAAAAAAGCATTATTCTTTTAGTTCCCAATTTTAAGTGAGGAATAAAAAACTCTCCTTCTTCTACATATATTCTTGCGTATTCCGGTTCTACGACAAGAAATGTACAAGAATTTAGTTGCTTATCTATTATCATAGGCCAGGCAATTACAGGTTTGTTTTCAATATTAAATAAGGATTTTACTATTGCAGGCCCTTTTAAAGATTTTATTTCTTCATTGTTATTTATTAAAGAAAACCATATCTTTTTCTTTTCTTCGTTTAATCTTGATAATATTTTTAAGTTTTTATTATTGTCTTTGGATTCAAAAAGAGTTCTGTTTTTTGTAGTTATAACAACATAACATACTCCGGTTCTTGTTTTCAAAACATTAAGCAGAGCATTTGCTAAATCTTCCGGGACATCCATATTTTTTGTTAAATCTTTTGAAATTATATAAAAGTGTGTGATTCTTTCGAGTTTCTTTTCTAAGGCTTCTCTTTTATCAGAAAGACTTTTTTCTTCATTGATTAATTCTTCTTTATAAAATTTAAGTTCGTTGTTTCTTTTTTTCAGGTTTGGATATTGAATTATTTTTCTGCTTGAAAACAAAAATAATATCGGTATCATACTAATAAAAATTATGGAAATAATTAAAGTATAATATGTGAGTCCGAAGGTAAAAAAAGCAGTTGTTATTGCCGTAATACAAAAAGCTATATAATAAGGAATATTCACTTTTTTTGAAAATAAAGGAAGAGGCAATAGAAAAAGAATCAATATATATTTATAATAATTTGCATCAAGTTTATTATAAATCATAAAGAAACACATTAATAAAACCAGAAGTTTTAAATAAAATATTACTTTTTTCATTTTTTACTCTTCATAAATACAAACTCTGTTTCTTCCGCCTTCTTTTGCTTTATACAAAGCATCATCGGCTTTTTTTATAATTTCATCCGGAGTTTGTTCTTCTTTTAATTCGGCTACACCTATGCTTATAGTCTTTTTTATTTGTATAGGATGATAACTTTCTATAGGCATAAAAAACTTTTCTTCTTCAACCATTTTACGGACTTCTTCTAAAATTTTATAACTTTCGTTAATAGTCGTGTGGTACATTAATACGGCAAATTCTTCTCCTCCGTATCTGGACAAAATATCAACGGATCTGAACCTTCTTCTTAGAATATTAGATAATTGTTTTAAAAAAGTGTCTCCGGCTAAATGTCCGTAAGTGTCGTTGACTTTTTTAAAATAATCAATATCTATCATTGCTACGGTAATCGGTATACTGTTAATTTTTGCTCGCTCTATTTCTTCTTGAAGCCTTTCTATAAAATAAGTTCTTGTATATAAACCCGTGAGTCCGTCGGTTATAGCAAGAGACTCAACTTTTTTAAACATCATCGCATTATTTAAAATAAGTCCTATTAAGCTTGCCAATATTGATAAGAGTCTTAAATCGTAATCGTCGAAATATTCTTTTTTATCCGTACAGTAACCTTTTATTGCTCCCCAATAATTATTTTCTATTTCTATCGGAACAACCATTAAAGATGAAATATTTTTGTAGTCTGTTTCCGTAAACCTTCTGTCTTCTTCCGTATTTGTTATAAGTAACGGGATTTTATTGAACTTAGAATAATTAACAAATATGTCTTTGCTGGAATGTCTTTTTATGTTCCATTTACCTTTAGATATAAATTTTTGTGTAAGAGTTTCCAATAATTTTATAAGCTCTTTTTCGTTCATTGTGTTTTCTATGGAGTTTATCATTTGATCAAAAGATTGAAAGATTTGCATTCTTTGATTTATCGCATTTATTTTATTTTCGTTGTCTGTTATCGAAGATTGTATTAGAGTTAAGTCTCTGTCCAAAACTTCATGCTCAACTTTTAATTTGATTTTCTCGGATATCCATAATTGTCTGTATTTTTCGATTCTGAAAAAAACTAAAATTATCCATAAGATTTCAACTACCAACAAAAATTTATTTATTGTGCCTGTTGTGGCTATTGTAAAAATACCGGCAGATATTGCAAAAGCAAGCAGAACGCCGCCGAACACACTTCCCGAGAAAATATACATTACTATAAATACTAAAAAAATCGTCGGAAAAACCAATATCGGGTATTGAAATAAGAAAAATAACCAAATAATAAAACATATACCCGATAAAACAGGTATAAGTACCGTTTTAAAAATATCTATAAAAAAAACTTTGTTCTTCTTAAAGTTTATCATCATTTTTCTTTTGCTTATAATATTTTAATAAAGCATTTTCTATTTCTTCTTTTAGCTCTTTATCTTTTATGTTAAATATTTTTATCCATTTATCTTTTTCTTTTATTGACGGCCAAGAAATCCAAAGTCCGTATTTTCCGTTAAGTATATTACAATTTATTTCAATGTTATCATTGAATATCACAGACATAAAAGCCAATATGGTTTTTGGATTTTTTACGATATTACACTTGTTTATTTTATATTCGATTTTTTCCTTTGTATTTGTAAAAGTATTGTTTTTATTGTTTATTTTATTAACAATATTATTTTTAAAATTTCTATTTAAGAAATGAAAAAAATAATATTTGTTGCCGTTATTTTCATAATAGGGGGATATTAAAGTGCCGTCTTTTAATATGAAATCGTGCAACTGTAAAGTATTGTTAAATTCTATATTTATTTTGTTATTTTGATTAGTTATTTTAGTTAAATTTAAATCCAAAGCATAGCTTCTAATACAAAATAAAAAAAGTAATAGTACAAACAAAAATCGTTTCATATACATAATAATAAAAAGTCTAATACAAAAAGTTAAAACAAACAACCTTCATTTTTTTTGTATCTTATTCTTTTCGGATATCTCTGCCTTTCAAGATTTATGCCTTCACTGTCTTGAAAAGGGTCTAATAAATTTTTAAGTTTATCCGTTAATCCTAAATTAAATATTACCAATGCATAAGCACCTATGGAGACATTCGGATTTCCTTTTTCTATCTTCCCTATAGTGATTCTGGTAATACCTGTTTTTTGAGCCATGAGAACGGTTGAAATTCTTCTCTTAATTCTTGCCTCTTTTATGTTTTGACCTATTTTTGACAATGCTTCCTGAGATTGTATGGGTAATAGTTTTTTTCTTTTCATAATTGACTCCTACCCTGAATTTATATATGTTTAATGTATAATATAATTATCATTATGTCAATGCTTTTACGGTTTGTTGTTTGTTGTAAAATATATTGAAAAAAATATTTGTTTTTTTTATAATATATTGATTGTTATTATTGTGATTTTTTGAAATTGTAGCAATCACTGCTACAGTTTTTTTATTTTGTATAAAAATTCAGTTGAAATTTGGAGATTAAAAATGGCAATGGAATACGCTTTGATTTTAATAAAACCCGACGGAGTAAAAAAATCTTTGACGGGAAATGTCTTGTCGAAACTTTCACAAACTGGTTTTCATATTATCGGTTCTAAAGTTGTAAAAGTTTCAAGAGAGTTGGCAAGTGAACATTACAGACATTTGAAAGATAAACCTTTCTTTGAAGACGTTTTGGATTTTATTCAAGGTAAAACTTTCGGCGGTGCACCTTACGACAGAGTAATTGCATTTGTTTATAAAGGGGAAAATGCAATATCAAAATTAAGAGAAATTGTCGGTGCAACAAATCCTGAAAATGCTGAACCTACGACGATAAGAGGTTCTTACGGAAGAATAGCTAAAAACGGAACAATGGAAAATGTTGTTCATTGTTCTTCGGATATAAACGATGCAAAAAGAGAAATACAACTTTGGTTTAGTCCCGACGAATTAACGGAAGAAGTTTATCCGACAAAGAAAGAAACAGTAACCGAAGAAAAGCAAGTTTGGGCTTAAAAAGGCAATTAGTAATTAGAAATTAAAATAAAAATACAACAAATCGCGAAGCGATTTTATGGAGAGAAAGAGAAATGAAAACACCTTTACAGAATTGGGTTGACGAACAAATTGCATTAATGCAACCGGACAAAGTATATTGGATGGACGGTTCCGAAGAAGAAGGTAAAAGATTAGCTGAAATAGGTGAAAAGGAACAAATTGACGGACATCCTGTTTTGGAGAAATTAAATCAAGATGAATTTTACGGTGCATATTGGCACAGATCTAATCCTAATGATGTTGCAAGAACAGAACAATTAACATTTATTTGTTTACCTAACAAAGAAGATGCAGGACCGAACAATAATTGGATGGATCCTACGGAAGCAAAAACAAAATTAAATTCTCTTTTTAAAGGTTGTATGAAAGGAAGAACAATGTATGTAATTCCTTTCCTTATGGGTAACCCCAAATCTCCTTATTCAAAATGTTGTGTTGAAGTTACAGATTCAGTTTATGTTGCAATAAGTATGAGAATCATGACAAGAACGGGAAAAGTAGCTATAGATAAAATAGGCAATTCAAACGATTTCTTTAAAGGTATGCACTCTATCGGTGATGTTAATCCCGAAAGAAGATATATTATGCATTTTCCTCAAGAAAATTTAGTTATGAGTTTCGGTTCGGGTTACGGCGGAAATGCATTGCTCGGTAAAAAATGTTGTTCTTTAAGAATCGGTTCTTATTTAGGTTATAAAGAAGGTTGGCTTGCGGAACACATGATTATTATCGGAGTAGAAGATCCCCAAGGTAAAAAAACTTATTTCTTGGGTTCTTTCCCGTCAGCATGCGGGAAAACGAATTTAGCATTATTAAACCCTGTATTGAAAGGTTATAAAGTTTGGACATTGGGTGACGATATTGCATGGATTAATGTCGGACCGGACGGAAGACTTTATGCAATGAACCCTGAAATGGGATTTTTCGGTGTAGCACCGGGAACAGGTAAACACACAAATCCTATAATGGTAGAAACATTGAAGAACAACAAATTCTTCCCCACATTGTATACAAACACTGCAGTTAATGCAGACGACAATACACCTTGGTGGGAGGGATATTCGGAAACTCCTGAAAATTTAATTGATTGGCACGGAAAGAAATACGATAAGAATTCAGGTGAAGTTGCGGCACATAAAAATTCAAGATTTACGGTTTCAACATATAACTGCCCGACACTTGCAAAGGAATTTGATGATCCTCAAGGAGTACCTATTTCAGGTATTATATTCGGAGGCAGAAGAAAATCCACAATTCCTTTGGTATACGAAAGTACAAGTTGGGAAAACGGTGTGTTTGATGCATCAATTATCGGTTCTGAAACAACTGCAGCAGCTGCAGGTAAAGTCGGTGCCGTAAGAAGAGATCCGATGTCTATGTTACCGTTCTGCGGTTATAACATGGGTGACTATTTCGGTCATTGGTTAAGTTTTGCAAAAAGAGCAAAAGTGTTACCGAAAATATTTATGGTTAACTGGTTTAGAAAAGATGAAGACGGAAATTATATGTGGCCGGGATTCAGAGATAATTCCAGAGTATTAAAATGGATGATAGACAGAATCGAAGGTAAAGTTGAAGCTCAGGAGAAAGAAATCGGATTGTTCCCGAAAGTTGAAGATTTGGATTTATCAGGTCTTGATATATCAAAAGAAACTTTGGACAAATTATTTAAAGTTTCTAAAGAAGAATGGCAAAAAGAAATTCCTTTAATAGAGGAATTTTATGCAAAGTTCGGTGACAGATTGCCGAAAGCTTTGAGAAAACAATTAGACGATTTAAAGAAAAAATTTGCTTAATATAGCGGCCTTAATATTTTGGTTATAATTTTGCAACTAACTCAATCGAGTACACCCTTACGGGATCCAAGTACACTTCATTCGTTAGTTGCTTCATTCTAACCGAAAATCTTAAGGTCTTAAAAGACTTTTGTTATGAAAAAAATATTTTTTGTTTTAAGTTTATGTTTCTTCCTTGTATCAACTGGTTTTGCCGGCATAGTAAGATATAATACAAAAGCAGGAGGCGGAAACCAATCTGGGTATTATGAAAATATGTTGCAGACTGATATGTATGAAGTTCAGTTTATAGCTCGGACTTGGTTTTATGCAAAAAGGTATTGTATGTTAAGATGTGCAAATCTTTGCTTGGAAAACGGATATAAAAGCTTTAATATTCTTTTCAATGAGACAAGTATAGTACAAGAGTGTTTTGGCGTTTATATGAATATAGAGTGCTTTAGAGATGACAGCGGAAAATATAAAGCAGAAGAAATAAAAACAAATTTGTTTAAACTTTTTAATATAAAAGAAGAAGCAAATTAAACAGCAATAAATTAGTAAAGAAGGATGAGATGGAAAAAATTTCACAAATATTGATATCACATTTTATAATTAAGTATTCGTTTGATTCACGCACACGAACACGAACTTGTAAATAAAATAGTAAAGATTGTTGTAGGCAGTATTATTAAAATTTAACTAAATTAGTTTACAAGTGGAGAAAAGAATATGGAAAAAGATTTACAGACGTTAAGACATTCGACATCACATCTTATGGCAGCAGCGGTTTTGGAATTGTTTCCGGGAACAAAAGTTGCTATAGGCCCTTCAATAGAAGACGGTTTTTATTATGATTTCGACAGAAAAGAACCTTTCACCGTTGAAGATTTATCAAAAATAGAAGAGAAAATGCACGAACTTGCAAAAAAAGATGATCCTTTTATTTGTACAACAGTAAACAAAGCGGATGCAATAAAGCTCTTTGAAGAAAAAGGTGAAAAATATAAAAAAGAATTGGCAGAAGCTATTGAGGGTGATACCGTAACATTTTATCAGTCCGGACAGTTTACTGACCTTTGCAGAGGACCTCATATAAAATCTACAGGCGAAATAAAATATTTTAAACTTTTGTCCGTAGCAGGTGCTTATTGGAGAGGAGATTCCGACAGAGAACAATTACAAAGAATTTACGGAACAGCATTTTATTCAAAAAAAGATTTAGATGAATATTTAAAGAAACTTGAAGAAGCTGCAAAAAGAGATCACAGAAAATTAGGTAAAGAACTTGATTTGTTCTCTATAAACGATGCAGTCGGCGGCGGACTTGTTTTGTGGCATCCTAAAGGTGCTATGCTTAGAAATATAATTGAAACCGAATGGAAACAATTCCATTTGGATAACGGATACGATTTATTGTGTACACCTCATATTGCAAGTGAAGAACTTTATGCAATAAGCGGTCACTTACAAACATATTCCGAAAATATGTATGCTCCTATGGAAATTGAAGGCAAACCTTACAGAGTAAAACCTATGAATTGCCCTATGCACTTGATGATATATAAAACAAAACTTCATTCTTACAGAGAACTTCCTATAAGATACGGAGAATTGGGAACAGTTTACAGATTTGAAAAGTCGGGTGTATTGCACGGTCTTATGAGAGTAAGAGGATTTACACAAGACGATGGACATGTTATCGTTCAACCAGAACTTTTGGAAGAAGAAATTTTGACCGTATTTAAAATGGCAATAGATTGTTTAAAAATGTTCGGATTTAACGAATATAAAATCTATTTGGCAACAAGACCCGAAAAGAAGTATGTAGGTGAAATAGAAAAATGGAACGATGCGGAAAAATCTCTTGAAAATGCGTTGAAGAAAACAGGTTACGATTACGAAATAGATGCTGGCGGCGGAGCCTTTTACGGTCCTAAGATAGATATTAAGATAAAAGATGCTATCGGAAGATTGTGGCAGTGTTCCACAATACAGTTTGATTTCAATTTACCTGAAAGATTCGATATTTATTACATAGATAAAGAAGGCAAAAAGGCAAGACCTTACATGGTTCACAGAGCATTGATGGGTTCTTTTGAAAGATTTATCGGTGTATTACTTGAACATTATGCAGGTGCATTACCTGTATGGTTGTCACCTGTTCAAGCAGCGGTTTTAAATATAGCTCCGGAGCAGGAACAGTATTGTAAAGATGTTGTTAAAAAATTAAAAGAAGCCGGAATCAGAGTAAACTTCGATGACAGAAACGAAAAAATCGGTCACAAGATAAGAGAAAATGCAATGCAAAAGATTCCTTACTTGTTGGTTGTCGGCGGTAAAGAAGTTGAATCCGGTGCTGTTGCCGTTAGAGCAAGGGGAAATAAAGATTTAGGTTCAATGCCTGTAGAAAAGTTCATTGAACTTGTTAAGAATGATGTTAAGGAGAAAAAATAATGGCATATAAAGGATTAATTGAAAAATACAGGAAATATTTGCCGGTAAGTGACAAAACTCCGGTAATAACATTACATGAAGGAGATACTCCTTTAATTCCTGCAAGAAACCTTGCAAGAGAAATAGGTTTCCCGGGAACAATATATTTTAAATATGAAGGATTAAACCCTACAGGTTCCTTTAAAGACAGAGGAATGACAATGGCTGTATCAAAAGCCGTTGAAGAGGGCAGTAAAGCCGTTATCTGTGCTTCTACAGGTAATACATCTGCATCTGCAGCAGCTTATGCGGCAAGAGCAGGAATAAAATGCGTGGTTTTAATTCCTGAAGGAAAAATTGCTTTAGGTAAACTTTCTCAGGCTGTTATGCACGGTGCATTGGTACTTGAAATAGACGGAAATTTTGATAAAGCTTTGGAACTTGTAAAAGATTTAAGCAAAAATTATCCGTTAACTTTAGTAAACTCAATTAATCCTTACAGAATACAAGGACAAAAAACAGGTGCTTTTGAAATTTGTGAATATTTGGAAAAAGCTCCCGATTATCAGTTTATGCCTGTAGGAAATGCAGGAAATATTACGGCATATTGGAAAGGTTATAAAGAATTTAATCAGTTGTTCCCTGAAAAATATGCATTACCTAAAATTATGGGATTCCAAGCGGAAGGTGCAGCTCCTATAGTTAGAGGTTATCCTATAGAAAAACCTGAAACATTGGCTACGGCAATAAGAATCGGTAATCCTGCGTCATGGAAGACGGCGGAAGAAGCAAGAGATGAATCCAAAGGCGTTATAGATATGGTTAGTGATGACGATATTATAGAAGCATACAAAATGATAGCAAGACACGAGGGTGTTTTTGCGGAACCTGCTTCCGCATCATCGTTTGCAGGTTTATTAAAATATACAAGAAAGGGTTATTTTAAAGACCAAAAAGATGTAACGGCAGTTTGTATATTAACAGGTCACGGATTAAAAGATCCTGATAACGCTGTTAAAAATTCAACAAAACCTACACAAGTTAAAGCAGATATGAAAGAAATTATAAAGACAATAGGTTTATAAAAATCGCAAAGTGATTTTTAGCTTAAAGCTTATAGCTTATAGTTTATAGTTAAACGGCAATGTGAAGACATTGCCGTTTTTTTTGTATAATATCAATGTAAGCAAACTATAGCGGGAGAAAATTATGGCAGAAGAAATAAAAAAGCAAGAGATTAAAATAGAAATAGATGAGCAAACAGCTAACGGAAGTTATTCGAATTTAGCTTTAATAACTCATTCTCAAACTGAATTTATTATCGATTTTATTTTTGTTCAACCGCAAAACGGTAAAGCTAAAGTAAAAAACAGAATAATAACATCTCCGTTGCATGCAAAAAAATTTTTACAGGCATTGCAAGACAACATTGCAAAATATGAAATGAGATTCGGTCAGATAAAAAACAGTGAAACAAGTATTCAGGAACAATCAAAATTTTATAATTAGGTGATTAAATTGAACATAGAATTAATTTGCAGCGGCAGTGAATTGCTTACGGGAAAACTAAATACACATGCAGGTTTTATCGGTTCGAAACTTAACGAGATAGGTTTATCGTTATCGTTAATAACGACCGTTGCCGACAGAAAAAATGAATTTAAGTCTGTTTTACAGGAAGCTGTAAAAAGAAGTTCCGTTATTATAGTTACCGGCGGATTAGGACCTACTTTCGACGATATAACTGTAGAAACAGTATCGGAAATATTAAATATAAAAACTTATAAGGATGAGTCTGTCGCAAAAGCAATAGTTCAATATTTTGAAAAAAGGGGAATAAATTGTCCTGCCGCAAACAATGAAAGACAAGCTCAAATTCTTGAAGGTGCAAAAGTTTTGGAAAACAGATTCGGAACTGCTCCCGGACAAATGTTGCATTTCAATTATTCTTCGGACGAAAATAAAAAAGTAAGAAAAACAATATTTTTACTTCCGGGACCGCCGAGAGAAATGCATCCGATGTTTGAAGAAAATATTTTACCTTTTATGAGAAGTTATCAGGTTAAAATGAAAAAAACATTGATACTTCATATTTGCGGTATGGCGGAATCTTTGGTTGATGAAAAAATTAAACCGACAATAGAATATTTGTCTAACGATGAAGATATTGAGTTTGCGATATTGGCACATAACTTTTTAATAGATGTAAAAGTTTCCGTAAGCGGTGAAAACGAACTTACAATAGACGATACATTGAAAAACATAAATAATGAATTTATAAATGTGTTAGGTGACAATATTTACGGATATAATGAAGAAACATTGGAAGGTGTTGTTCAAAAAATGTTGATAGAAACAAAGAGAACAGTATCCGTTGCCGAATCATGTACGGGCGGTATGGTGTCATCAAAACTCACAAACACACCCGGAAGTTCAATGTGTTTCAAAGAGTCCGTGGTTACTTATTCAAACGAAGCTAAAATGCAGTTGTTAAATGTTAAGCAAGAAACATTGGAACAGTTCGGCGCCGTAAGTGAACAGACGGCAAACGAAATGCTTAACGGAATTATTTCTTTATCCAAGTCGGAATATGCAATAAGTATTACGGGAATTGCAGGGCCCGGCGGGGGAAGCGCTGAAAAACCGGTAGGACTTGTTTATATAGGCGTTTCGTTTAACGGAAATAACGAAGTAAACAAATTTCAGTTTTTGGGAACAAGACAAGACATAAGAGAAAGAGCAACAAATGTTGCACTTGACAGTATAAGAAGATTGATATTAAAAACAAGAAATAAAAAAATCACAAAGTGATTTTTATTATTGTTCTTTTAAAATTTCTCATTTACAAGCAAAAAAGCCATTCGCTTGAAATTTTTAAAGCCGTGCTCCAACTTGATTTTTCCTAATGACATAATGTAACGGAAAAATCTTCAAACATGTTCGCACTAAAAAGCTTTTTGATTTATAGCTTTTTACTTTAAAATTTTCTGCACTCATAGACGGCTTTAATCATGCTTGTAAACGAAAATTTTAAAAAGGCAATTATAGTAATAGTTATAAATTGCCGTAAATCCGGAGGGTTTTGTTATGGGCAGGTATTTAGGAATAGATTACGGAAAAAAAAGAATAGGGTTGGCTTTGTCCGACATTATGGGAATGATGGCACAGCCTTTTGATGTTATAGAATTTAAAGGACTTAAAAATAACATTGAGAATATTTTAAAAATAGCTAAAGAAAAAGAAGTTTCTTGTATAGTTGTCGGAAAACCGGTAAATATGAATGCCACCGAAGGTGAAATGGCGGAACTTGCTACGGAATTTGTTGAAGAGTTAAGAAAAGTTACCGATATAAAAGTTGAAATGATAGACGAAAGATTAACTACCGCACAAGCTGAAAGAGTGTTAGTGGAAGAAGCAAATATTTCCAGAGAAAAAAGAAAAGGTTTAAGAGATAAATTAGCGGCAACATTTATTTTGCAAACATATTTGGATATTCATTCAACATCTTTATAAATTTTTTGTAAAATATATAAACATATTAAAGTATATTAAGCGGGAGAGATATTATGAAAAAATTTTTGGCAATTTTAAGTTTTTTATTTTGTTTTAATTTAGCTTATGCCGGATTATCGGTTGACCCGTCCGTAACCAATGTTTTCGGTGAACCGGGTTCTACTTATGAAGGAAAATATACCGTAAAAAACACTTATGAAAGAAATATAAATATTACTGTTGAAGTTACTAAGGGAAATACTTTTTCGGCAAATAAAGATGCGGACGTTAACAGTTGGTTGGTTTTTGAAAAATATAAATATTTTATTCCTGCAGGAGAAAAAGTAGAAGTTCCTTATACTGTTAAAGTGAATGAAAATTTTAAAGGTTCAATTTCCGCAAGAATAAATTTCTCGGTAGATCAAGAAGAAGGACAAATGATAAGTATATCAATATCTGTTCCGATATATGTTACGGTTCAAGGAACCGAAAATGTGGATTTCGGTATAGATTCTTTAGATTTGTATACGGCAGGAGATTTCATATCTTATAAATTAAAATTGGAAAATAAAGGTAATGTCCATATAAGACATTCCGGAAACGTTGAAATATATACCAAGAAGAAAAAGAAATTATTAAAAACTCTTCCTATACAGGAAACAGTTCCTACATACTGTGAACAGAAAAGAGATTTTAATGAAAGATTGTTACCAAAAACCGATTTGAAAAAAGGCAAATATGTTGCCGTATTTAAAGTAAGAGCATTAGGTAAAGAAGTAACAAAAGAAATTAAGTTTAAAGTTTCAAGACTTGGAGAAATTGTAACACAATAATATAAAGGAGGTAGTAACAATGAAAAAGTCGTTGTTGGTTGTATTGTTGGCAGTAGCAATGGTAATACCTGCATTTGCAGCAAAAGGGGATGTGTCCGTCAATGCAAAATTGGGATTAGGTTTAAACAATTCTGTTTCGTATTATGGAGCTTTTGGTGCTCCGGACGATGTATCTCTGGATTTAAAACTTAATATGCCGGTATCGTTGGGAGCTGAATTTTTTTATGGAGTAATGGATAATTTATCCGTAGGTTTTGGTGTAAGTTATGTTTTTGATGCTGAAGCTAAATCCGAAGATCCTGCCTTCAATTCAAAAATTAAAGCCGGAACAACAAATGTTTATTTGGCTGTAAAACCTGAAGCAAAAATCGAATCTGAAATATTTTCAAGCATATATGCAATTGGTCAAATAGGTTTGACAACGGCAAGAGCAAATGTAAAAAATGATCATTATGGGATAGATGAATCTCCGGCAATAGATAGTGGATTATATTTGGGTTTAGGTTTTGGAACAATTATAAAAGATGTTGTTATTGTAGAAATTATATGCTCTTCCGCTAACGGAAAAATCGAAGGAGACCTTTTTGGAGGTTCTTCAAAGATAGATGTTCAATATACGGCAACAACACTTAATGTAGGTTATAAATTCGCATTGTAATTTTGTCGTTAAAATCTCGACAACAGTGTCATCTCGTACTTGATACGGGATTTATGAAAAAATATAAGGAGAAAAAAATAATGAAAAAAAGTTTAATAGCTTTAATATTAACAGTGGCACTTGTAGTACCTGTATTTGCGCAAAAAGGAGATATGTCTGTTAATGCAAAATTAGGTCTAGGTTTAAGTAATAATATTAAGAATGGTGAGGATGATATTAGTTCTACTTTTAAATTAAATATGCCGGTATCGTTGGGAGCTGAATTTTTTTACGGATTGTTTGATAATTTATCTGTAGGTGCAGGTGTTAACTATACTTTTGATACTGAAACAAAGGCTGATGTTGATGGAAAAATGAAAGCAGGAACCACAAATATATATTTGGCTGTAAAACCTGAAGCAAAAATCGAATCCGAAATATTTTCAAGTATGTATTTAATCGGTCAATTAGGTTTGAGTATGGTAAGATTAGATGAGGCTCCAAAAGATCCTGATACGGGTATATATTTGGGTATAGGTGCCGGAACAGTAATAAAAGATGTTGTTATTGTAGAGTTTGTACTATCATCATCTAACGGAAGTGTTAAATATCATGCACACACAGTTGATCTTCAGTATACGGCAACAACACTTAATGTAGGTTATAAATTCAGTTTATAATTTATAATTTAAAGAACAAAAGCGAGAAAGAACAACAATCTTTCTCGCTTTTTTTGTGTAAACATTTATATTAAGTTTTTGATATAATATAAAAATGGAATTTTTGATAGACGGATACAATGTAATTAAGTTCAGCGAGATGTTTTCTGCAAGGACACTTGAATTGCAGAGAGATAAGCTTATTGACTTTATATTGAAATATAATCCGCAAGGTAACAATAAAGTTACAATTGTTTTTGATTGCAGAAGTTCCAACCCTTATGAAGCCGATGGTTATACGACAACCACAATAAAAGGAATAAAAACAATTTTCAGTGAAGGACAAAAATCCGCTGATGATGTTATTGTGGAATATGTTGAAAAAGCTCAAAAGCCGTATAATATTACGGTAGTTACCAACGATAAAGGTATATTTAGGAGAATAGGCGGTAAAGGTGCAAAAAAAATGGCAGTTGCCGAGTTTATATATAACAGAGCAAAAGAACAAACAAGACCGAACAATATTATAAGAATGAAACAAAAAGACGATTTTTCAGAAATAAGCAGAGAACTCAGCGATTTATGGTTGAAGGAAGATAAACAACCTAAAAAAGAAAATAAAAATAAAAAGAAAAAGGAAAATGCCGATACGGAATTTGATATAACGGCGGAGTTGAGCGATTTATGGCTAAAATAAAAAAAATAATAACAACAATAATTTTTATAATATTTTTCGCTTTTGTTTTATTAATAATATTTCAAGCAACAAGAGAAGATAAAGTTGTTGAAGTTCTTATACCCAAAGGTTCTTCGCCTCATACAATAGCAAAAATTTTAAAAGATTCCGAAGTGATTTCATCACAAAAATTATTTGTTGCTTTAATAAAATTTTACGGCTATTCCACAAAATTGCAGGCAGGGTTATACGATTTTAATAAGAAAGATCCTTTAAATACAATAATAAGCAAAATAAAAAACGGTGAAAGTAAAAATATAAAAGTAACTATTCCGGAAGGTTTTAACATAAAACAGATAGCAAAAGTTTTAGCGGAAAATAAAATTTGTGACGAAGAAAAATTCATTAATTTGGCTACCGAACAAAATATGGAAGGTTTTTTGTTTCCTAACACATATTTCCTTTTGCCTCAAATGGACGAACAAGAAATAATAAAAGTTATGAACGAAGAATTTAACAGATTTTGGACAATAGACAGAGAAGCAAGATTAAAACAAATAAATAAATCTAAAAAAGATATTATAATTCTTGCTTCAATAGTTGAAAAAGAAGCAATAGCAGACAGTGAAAGACCTATAATAGCGGGAGTATTTCTAAACAGATTATCTAAAGGTATGAGATTGGAATCTTGTTCGACGGTTTTATATGCTATGGGGATAAACAAGGCAAGATTATCTTTCGAAGATTTAAAGTTTGAATCTCCGTATAACACATACAGATATAAAGGATTACCACCCGGACCAATTTGTAATCCCGGAGCGGAAGCGATAGATGCTGTATTGTATCCTCAAGCAACGGACAGTTTATATTTCGTTTCCAAAGGTAACGGAACGCACTATTTTTCTTCAACATTCGAACAGCACATTAAAAACAAAATTGTTTCCAAGAAGAACAATAAATAAGCTGTAAGCAAAAAAATGCTCCGCATTTTTTTGTTGACACCAAACAAAGTTTTGTAGTAAAATTTTCTTATTATGAAAAAGATATATTTTATATTATTAAGTTTGTTTTTTGTTTTTGCTTGTTCGTCAGATAAAACTGTTGTTAACAAATCGGATCAAGTAAAAGATGATTATGATGTTGCCAAAGAAATAAAAAGAATGGAGAATAAACAAATGAAAGCAATTATTGAAACATCTATGGGAACAATCGAAGTTGAATTGTTTGCGGATAAAGCACCTGTAACGGTAGCAAATTTCGTAGGCCTTGCAGAAGGCAAAAAAGAATTTACGGATCCGAAAACAGGTAAAAAAACAAAAAGAAAATTTTATGACGGTTTAACTTTTCACAGAGTTATTCCCGAATTTATGATACAGGGCGGATGTCCTTTGGGAACAGGAACAGGCGGTCCCGGGTATACTTTTGAAGATGAAACGAACAACGGTTTAAAATTTAATCAACCCGGACTTCTTGCCATGGCAAATGCCGGTCCTAATACAAACGGTTCACAGTTTTTTATTACCGAAGTTACAACACCTTGGTTAAACGGTCATCATACTATATTCGGTCAAGTTATGAGCAATGAAGATTTGGAAATAGTAAAAAAAATCGCAAGAGTCGATTGCGGTTTCTCTAACGATCCTATAGAACCGGTATATATAAATAAAATAACAATAAAAGAGCAATAATTATGAAAAAAATTGTATTTGTGGTTGCTCCCGAAGTTTTCAGGGACGAGGAATATATTGAGCCTAAAACAATACTTGAACAAGCCGGTATTGAAGTTACTACGGCAAGCACTGTTATCGGCGAAATATACGGAAAAATAAAAATAAAGGCTCAAAGTCAAATGCTTGCAAAAGATATAAAAGTTGACGAATTCGACGGAATATTTTTTGTAGGCGGCGGCGGAGCAGCCGTTTATTTTGAAGATGAAACAGTTCACGATATAGCAAGACAATTTTATGCAAAAGGTAAAGTCGTAAGTGCTATATGTATAGCTCCCGTAATACTTGCAAATGCAGGATTGTTACAAAATAAAAAAGCAACGGTATTTCCGGACGGAGCAGATGCTTTGTTACAAAACGGAGCGATTTATACCGGTAATTCCGTTGAGGTTGACGGAAAAATCGTTACCGGTAACGGCCCTCAGGCAGCAACGGAATTTGCCGAAACATTATTAAAAGTAATATAACCCTTATGAAAAGAAATATAATAATTTTATCCGTATTATCATTTTTGTTTTCTGCAGTATTGATGTATTTGTTTGCAGAAATTCTCTATAAAGAAAGAATTTCCGTACAAATAAAATCGGCTCAAGAAAGTATAGTTTCGGGGATAGAACTTATAGCTCCGGAAATAAAAGCTTCCTTAACAAAAGTTGATGACATATCTTTACTTTATTCAATAGAAAAATTATCAAAAATAAAATCGGTTCAGGAAAGTTTTATTATAGATTCAGATTTGAATATTTTAATTCACGATAATTCCGAAAAGTGGAATAAAAAATATGATCAGGATTTTTATAGAGAACTTGTAAAAATAAAAGAGGTTGCCGTAAGAAATATTGATTCTTATACCATGGTTTATTCGTTACCTTTAAACGAAACATCTTCGCTTTGCGTAAAATTTTCATTACAATCAATTTATGACAGTTTGAAATTATGGAAAATAAAACTTTATGTGTATGGATTTATTGTTTCACTGTTGTTTGCTTTTGCGGTTTATTATTTGTCGAAATTTTTATTTTTGCGCCCTTTCAATAAGGCAAAAAAATATTTGTCGGTAAATAATACAACGAAAAAAACAATTTATTATGACATTGTTAAAATGGCATTGTCTTATAGCGGAAATGCAGATGAAAACGACGAAAACAGTCTTTTAAAATTGAAAAATTTTATGAATGTTTTATGTAAATCTTATTTAAGTTACAGTGATGAAATTTTCGTTGTTTTAGACAGTAATGCAAGACTTATTTATTGCTCGGATGATAACAATGTTGTATTGGATGAAAAAACAGTAGGGGAACATATAGTAAAACTTACAAGAAATTCCGAAATATTGAAATCAGTTTCAACTTTGTTGGAAAATCCTTCGGATGTTATCAATATTGATATATCCGCATATAAAATAAATCTCACTCCCGTAAAAGATGAACAAGACGATTTTGTCGGAATAATTATTTCCGGTAACACAAGAAAGGATACATTCTAATGTTGGATATAATCCTGATATTTAAAACAATTTTTTTGGGAATAGTAGAAGGTCTTACGGAATTTTTGCCGATATCTTCCACGGGACACTTGATTGTTTGTGCCGATATAATAAAATTTAATACCGAAATTACAACACTGTTTGAAATAGTAATTCAGCTCGGCGCAATACTTGCCGTTGTTTGGCTTTACAGAGAAAAAATTTTAAGTTTAATAAAAACAGCTTTTAAAGATAAAAAATCTTTAGATTTTATAGTGAACCTTTTTATAGCATTTGTTCCTGCTTCCGTTGTAGGTTTTTTCTTTCACGGAATAATAAAAAATTATTTGTTTAATCCCATAACAGTATCTTTTGCCCTTATTTTGGGCGGTTATGCGATAATTTATATAGAAAATAAAAAATTGCAGGTTAAAACACAAGAAGCGTTTGATATAACGAAAAAATCGGCACTTATAGTAGGACTTGCACAGATATTATCTCTTGTTCCGGGAGTATCAAGAGCCGGTGCAACCATAATGGGCGGCGTTTGTTCCGGACTTTCCAGAAAAGCCGCTGCGGAATTTTCTTTCTTCTTGGCTATACCGATAATGTTTGCGGCAACCTTGTACGATTTATACAAAAATTCTTCGGTTCTGAATTTTGATACATGTGTAATAATAACTATAGGTTTTATATCAGCCTTTATATCGGCAGTAATTGTAATAAAATGGTTTATCAAATATATTTCGGTAAATAATTTTAAAGTGTTCGGATGGTACAGAATTTTGTTTGGTGCACTCCTTTTAGGTTTTTATTATTTTAAAGGTTAGTAATGAATAAAATATTTGAATATCCTATGAACTTTATAAGAAAATGTTACGATTGGACAATAAATTGGTCTAAAACAAAGTATGCGAGTTGGGCTCTTTTTTTTATAGCTTTTGCCGAAAGTTCTTTTTTCCCCGTTCCGCCTGATGTTTTGCTTATTCCTATGGTTATTGCCGAAAGAAAAAAATGGTTTCAAATAGCTCTTATTTGTTCCGTAGGTTCCGTTTTAGGCGCTTTATTGGGATATTTTATCGGATATCAGTTTTATGAACTTATAGGTCAAAAAATCGTAGATTTGTATAATTTACAGGGTGCTGTGGATGTTGTAAGCGCAAAATACCATGAGCATGCCTTTCTTGCGATTTTTACGGCTGCATTTACACCTATACCGTTTAAAGTTTTCACAATAGTTGCAGGTCTTGTTAAAATTTCTTTAATGACTTTAATTGTTGCATCCGCAATAGGAAGATCTGCAAGATTTTTTATAGTTGCAATACTTATAAGAGTTTTCGGCGAAAAAATTCAATACTTTATAGAAAAATATTTTAACCTTCTTACAATTATTTTTACAATCCTTCTTATCGGGGGATTTTGTTGTGTTAAAATGTTTGCAAAATAATTGGCTTTTTGGCTTTTAATTTAGTATCCTATAAAAACATTTAAAATAACTTTTAAAATATTAGTTTTCGGGAGAAAGAAATGAATACACCAAACAATTTGTGTTATGCAAAAACTCATGAATGGGCAAGAAAAGAAGGTAACAAAGTTTATGTCGGAATTACCGACCATGCACAGCATGAAATTACGGATATAGTTCATGTTGAATTACCGGAAGTAGGTAAAAAATTCGATAAAGAACAACCGTGTGCTGTTGTTGAATCGGTAAAATCGGCATTTGATATTTATTGTCCTGTATCGGGAACAATAGTTGAAGTTAACGAAGAATTACTTTCCGCACCCGAACTTATAAATCAAGATCCTTACGGAAAAGGATATTTCTTCGTATTGGAAATATCAAATGAAGAAGATTTCAAAAGTTTAATGAATGCGGAACAATATACAAAATCAATTGAAGGTTAAAATAAATGAATTATATACCAGTAAGTGATAAAGATAAAAAAGAAATGTTTGAAAGTATCGGTGTAAAAGATACACAAGAGCTTTTGTCTCTGCAGATACCCGAAACATTGAGAGTAAAAAAATTGAATTTAGATAAAGGTATGTCCGAACAGGAATTGATATCTTTATTTAAAAAATATGCACATAAAAACAAATCAAATCTTGCATGTTTTAGAGGTGCGGGAATTTACGATCATTTTGTTCCGTCAATAGTTGACGAAATTATAGGAAGATCGGAATTTTGGACGGCATATACTCCTTATCAGGCAGAAGCAAGTCAGGGAACATTACAGGCAATATTCGAATACCAAAGTGTTATGTGTGAACTTACGGGAATGGAATGTTCCAATGCTTCAATGTACGACGGAGCAACGGCAGTTGCAGAAGCAATATTGCTTGCAATCAGAGCTTCAAGAAAAAATAAAGTTATTATATCGAATGCTTTAAATCCCGAATATATTTCCGTTGTCGAAACATATACTAAAAATTTAAATATCGAAATTGTAAAAATTGATGTTGATTCCAAGACAGGAGCTTTAAACAAAGATGCTTTAAATAATGTTTTAGATGAAAAAGTAGCTGCTGTGGTTGTTCAATCTCCGAACTTTTTCGGAACAGTTGAAGATATGCAGGAGTTATCAAAAGCATCAAAAGATAAAAAAGCTTTGTTTGTTGCGGTTGTTAATCCCGTATCTTTAGGTTTATTAAAAACTCCCGGTGAGTACGGTGCCGATATTGCCGTAGGAGAGGGACAAGTTTTCGGTAACCAAATGTATCTCGGCGGTTCAACATTCGGTTTTATGGTTGTAACAAAGGCATTGGAATGGAAAATGCCGGGAAGAATTGTAGGTCAAACCGTAGATAAAGACGGTAAAAGAGGTTTTGTTCTTACATTGCAATCCAGAGAACAACATATAAGAAGAGAAAAAGCAACATCAAATATTTGTACCAATGCCGCACTTAATTCTTTTGCTGCATGTGTTTATGCCGCTTATCTCGGCAGCCAGGGAATAAAAGAGTTGGCGGAAACAAATATTTCCAAGACAAGATATGCTTTTGAAAAAATAAAGAATATAAAAGGTTTTGTTCCGCTGTTTGAAAATTCCGTATTCTTTAACGAATTTGTTTTCAAAACGGATAAAAATATAGACAAAATAAACGAAGAGTTAATGAAAGAAAATATTTTAGGTCCGTTGGATTTAGGCAAAACAGATGCAAAATATAAAAACTGCATAATGTTTGCAGTTACGGAAAAAAGAACAAAACAGGAAATAGATAAATTAGCTGAAATTTTAACCAGAGTGTAAAACTATGATAAACAATAATAAAACATTAAACGAAATACAATCAAACAGAAGTACCGTAATAGTTGATAGTGATGTTGAATTAAATGCAAATATTGACGATAAATATAAAAGAACAACAGTTCCTGATATCCCGAATCTTTCGGAATCAACTTTATTGAGACATTACACAAATTTATCGAGAAAAAATTATGCTTTAAGTACAACAATGTATCCGTTGGGTTCGTGTACAATGAAACATAATCCGTTAGTAAATGAAAAAATCGCAAAATTCGACGGGTTTTCTACAATACATCCTTATCAGGATGAAGAAAGTATGCAGGGCAGTTTGGAAATAATGTACGAATTACAAAAAGATTTGTGCGAAATTTCAGGTATGGATTATTTTACTTTACAACCTGCAGCGGGTGCTCACGGAGAATATACCGGGCTTTTAATAATTGCTCAATATTTTAAAAATAAGAATGAAAAGAGAACCAAAATAATAGTTCCGGATTCCGCACACGGAACAAACCCGGCATCGGCGGCTTTGTCGGGATTTGAAATTATTTCTTTAAAATCCGACGAAAACGGTATTGTTTCTCCGGAAAAATTAAAAGAAGTTTTAAACAGTGATGTTGCCGCTATGATGATGACAAACCCGAATACTTTAGGTGTGTTTGAAAAGAATATTGAAGAAATATCAAAATTAATTCATGATAACGGTTCTTTGCTTTATTACGACGGTGCAAACCTTAATGCCGTTATGGGAATTATTCGTCCGGCGGATATCGGTTTTGATGTTATGCATATTAATTTGCATAAAACGTTTTCTACTCCGCATGGCGGAGGAGGACCGGGATCAGGACCTGTAGGTGTAAAAGCATTTTTGAAAGAATGCTTACCTTCTCCTGTTGTTGTAAAAGAAAATGAAAAATTTAAACTTTATTTTAACAATAAAGATAAATCTATAGGAACAATGAAAGCTTTTTACGGGAATTTTCCCGTTATATTAAAAGCTTGTGCTTATATAAAATCGCTTGGTGGGGAAGGTTTAACAGAGGCTTCCAAACAAGCTGTTATAAATGCAAACTATATATTGTCAAAATTAAAACACAAAGTTAAAATTCCTGCAGGAAATTCTTGCATGCATGAATTTGCAATGTCGTTAAAAGGTGTTTTGGGTAATGATATAAAAACATTGGATGTTGCAAAAAGACTTTTGGATAACGGTTATTATGCACCGACAATTTATTTCCCGTTAATAGTTGAAGAGGCAATGATGATAGAACCGACGGAAACCGAATCTAAGCAAACGTTAGATGAATTTACGGATACATTGTTGAATATAATAGAAGAATCCAATACTAATCCGGAAGTTGTTCATAATGCTCCGGTAAATACTTCCGTTAAAAGATTGAATGAAGTTGAGGCGGCAAGAAAACCTAAACTGCATTGGTAATTTATTTTCTTAAAGTTAAAGTATTAACTTTGGTAACTCTATGTAAAAGAGAACCTTTTGATGTTCCTTTTCCGATATTTAGATTTGATACTACAACTTTGTTTATAAAGCTTACAACTCTTTCTTTTTTGTTTATAAAGTGTTCGTTACCCCATATTGCATGAATTATGTATGGGGTATCGTTTTCATTCCCGATATAAAGCATTATATGTCCCGGTAAATATAATATAGATATTGCAGGTGTCGTTTTTGATATAATTTCTTTGCTCTTTTCCGAATCGGAAGTTTTTCTTTTTAAAGTTGTTTGTTTGTTTCCCGATTTTATTTGTGCTAAAGAATTTCTCGGAAGAATTAAACCGAAACTTCCGAAAACTTGTCGTATAAAAGTTGAACAATCGGGATCACCGTTATATCCTCCCCAAGAATAGGGGGAATTAAGATGTTTAAATGCTTGTTGCAGAACATTTCTTTGCGTATATTTTAAATAACCTACATTTATATCTTCACCGTTAAGATATACTTTTTCAAAAATTAAATTATCTTTATTTGTTTTTTTCGGTATTTTTACGCAAATAATATTGTTGTCAAATTTTTTTAATATCGGTAATTTTGTCGACATACGAATAAAATCATAGTATTTTGTCAGTTCTTTGTTTAAATAAATATCTGTGCCGGTATTTGTTACAACTATAAAGTTTTTTTCGTTTATCCAATCCGAGAAAGTTTGTTTTGAAGTGAAAGCGATATCTTTTGTTTTTACCCAACCTTCCGCACTGTAAGATACAACAAAAGTCCATTTGTTATCTTTGGTTGATAATAATGCAATCAAAGGTGTGCCGATATCAATACTTGAAACTTGTAGCCTGTCAATATCGTAAGTTATTTTGTCGTATAGAAAATTTGTATCCGACGGCATTAATCTTATATCCGTATAGGAAGTTGCAAGTGCATATTTTGTTTTGATTTTTTTTGAATTCGGAAATTTTATACTGTTATGAATATTGTTTACATAATTTTTATTTATGGTATTAAACGAACCGTCAATATATTTTCTGTAATAGAATAATTTAAAAATTTGTTTTTGTTGTCTTTTCAATGATGCGGTGCTTACATATTCGGGAAAAGTCTCAATGTTATTCAAATAAATTAAATCTTTAAATAATTCTTTGTTTTTTGCTTTTATTTGAATCTGTGTTAATATTTCTTTGTCCGGATTTTTTATTTTTGATATCCAATATCCGGCAGATTTCATTTTTCTGGAAACATCTTTTATTATTATCGGACCGTTGGGAATGAAATTGCTGTTTGAAAAAATATCGTTTTCGTCAACCGGTATATCATCCGAATAAGCTTCGTCAAAATCTTCGCCGTCAACAAAAAAAACATAATCTCTATCCGTAAAAGATTGTTCCTCCTGTGCGTATATTGACGAAATAAGCAATATTGGTAATAGAAAAACAAGTGCTTTTATGAATTTCATATACGGTTATTTTACAAAATTTAAAGTAAAATTTTAATTTTCTTTATGAGAATAAAATAACAAGAAACAAATTTATTTTATTATAGAATCATTAATGTCTTCATATTTTTTATTCTCTGAGTCTGAAATTGTTTGTGTCTGTTGATATTGCATAGATTGTCGGATTTGTTGAGTTGTCTTGGTTTCTTGTATATTGTTTTTTACTCTATTTGCTTTTGCAACGACAAACAGCATTAGTAACGGTATCGTAACAAATAAGGCACCGAAGAAAAGGAAAAAAGTTTGGCAAATTGTATGATTGAAATCAGTTCCGTTTTTTATTGCATTGTTTATTTGTGTTTGCAACGACAGTTTGGAATTATATCCGGAAGAATAGTATGTTGTAACAGGATAAAGATATCCGTTATATCCCTCCAATTCCACTCTGTAAGATGCTTGTCCCTTAGAACTTCTTGAAGATGTTATTACAGCTTGTTTTAAGTTCGGTATTATCAAATCAATGTTTTTAAAAGGGGGGATCATTGATTTTCTGTGTATCTGTGCTTCCGTGACCGATTGTAACTTTTTTATTTCTATTTTTACGGGAAAACTTCCGACTATACAGAAATAAAGTCCTATCAATATGAATAAAAGCAAAAATGTTTTCGGCGGTTGTTTTTTTATTTGTTTAGCCATATATTAATTATACAATTTTTAAACTCAAATATAAATAATTGAAAAAAACTGTTTAAATGAATAAAATATATTTCGTAAAATGAACAGAATAAGTATACAATTATTTTTTATTTGTCTCTTGATGGCGGTGATAGGTTATTTCGGACTTATATATGAGAAAGCTCCGCAATGGAGAGGTATTCTCGTAAAAAAAGAACCGATACAACGAATGATAAAAAAGCCTAAGCCTTTTAAATACAAAAAATTTTTTATCACACCGTTAGCCGATTATTCTATAACAGGCGTGGTTATAAGTACGGAAAGATATTTTTTTGATCCAACATCTTCGATATCGCCTATAGATGTTGCTTTGGCATGGAAAAAGATGTCTATGCCGGAAGTTATAACCGAATTCAAGTTTAAACACAGAAGAAGATGTTTGTTGTATTCCCCGAAAAAAGGATATTGGCCCATAATGGAACACGATATAAGAAATTCGATATCAAATAATCATTGTATTCCTGCAAACAAAGATATTAAAAAGAAATTGTTTAAAATAAAACAATATGATTTGGTAACAATTAAAGGTCAACTTGTAAAAACCGAAAAGCCCGGTATGATGCCTTGGACATCCTCTCTGTCCAGAAACGACACATCATCTTGGGGCGAAATGGTGGGTTGTGAAATTATTTATGTAACGGATGTTGAAATTTTGGAAAAACAATAAAGTTTTAAGGAGATAGTATATGGATTTTTTAGAGTTGGTAAATAAAAGATATTCCGAAAGATTTTTTGATAGTATACCCGTAGAACAAGAAAAACTCGATAAAATACTTGAATCCGGGAGACTTGTCCCTACGGCATGTAATTATCAGCCTCAAAAGTTTTATGTGTTAAAAAGCAAAAAAGCTTTGGAGCTTGCGGCAAAAGTTACACCGTTTACATACAATGCTCCGTTGATAATTTTAATTTGTTACGACAACAATGAGGTTTGGAAAAATAAAAGAGAGGAAGGTTACAATTCCGGAGAACAAGATACAGCTATTGCCGCAACAACAATGATGTATGAAGCTGAATCTTTAGGAATACATTCTTTATGGATAAGGGGCTTTAATTCAAAAGTTGCTTCGGAAACATTTAACCTTTCCGAAAATATTGTTCCATGTATGATGTTGGCTTTAGGATATCCGTCGGAAAAATCGAAGCCGAGTGACTGGCACTATAAAAGAAAAGAGATGAAAGATATGGTAATTGAACTGTAAAAAGGAGAAGAAATGAAAACTTTTAGAAAAGAACTTTTTTTTAACACAAAAAACAGAATAGATTTTATTAATATCACCGATGATGTTCAACAAGCAATAGATGAGAGCGGGATAAAGGAAGGATTATGTTTGGTAAATGCAATGCATATTACCGCAAGTGTTTTTATAAACGATAATGAGTATGGTTTGCACAATGATTTTAAAAAGTGGCTTGAAAAACTTGCTCCGCACGAACCGATAAATTTTTACAGACATAATGACACCGGTGAAGATAATGCGGACTCTCATTTAAAAAGACAAGTTATGGGCAGAGAAACGGTTGTCGCAATTACAAACGGAGAACTTGATTTCGGTCCGTGGGAACAAATTTTTTACGGAGAATTTGACGGACAAAGAAGGAAAAGAGTGCTTATAAAAATTATCGGTGAATAGATTTTTAATTGATAAAGACATAGCATAATTGGTATAATACAGAAATGAATAAATTTAAGAAAATAAACATTACGAAAAAAATAAGTTTGGCAAATAATTTGCCGTTAAGTATTATTGCGGGACCATGTGTTATCGAAAACAGAAAACAGGTTTTTGATTTGGCTAAAAAATTAAAAGATATTTGTTTGAAAGAAAAAATAAATTTTGTGTTTAAGGCATCTTACGATAAGGCAAACAGATCTTCTCTTGATTCTTTTAGAGGGCCAGGAATAGATGACGGATTAAAAATTTTGGCTGAAATAAAAAAAGAATTTAATGTTCCCGTTCTTACCGATGTTCATTGCACACATGATGTAGAAAAGGTGGCTCAGGTTGTAGATATAATACAAATACCGGCTTTTTTATGCAGACAAACAGATTTGGTTGTCGAATGTGCAAAAACAGGTTTGCCGGTAAATGTAAAGAAAGGTCAGTTCCTTGCACCGGAAGATATGTTTCAGGTAATAAATAAAATTGCAAAGTTTAACAATAAAATTTCCATTACGGAAAGAGGAGCAAGTTTCGGCTACAGAAACCTTGTAGTTGATTACAGATCTATAGAAATAATGAAACAATTCGGCTATCCTGTAATTTTTGATGCTACGCACAGTGTTCAAAAACCGGGAGGACTCGGAACTTCAAGCGGAGGAGACAGGCAGTTTGTGTTGCCTCTTGCAAAAGCCGCTTGTGCCGTAGGAGTTTCTGCTTTATTTATGGAAACTCATCAAAATCCGGATAAAGCTCTTTCCGACGGAGCAAATTCCGTAGATTTAAAAATGTTTAAGTCAATTTTAAATCAAACAAAAAAAATAGATACTTTGGTAAAGGATTTTTAATATGGCAGATAAAGATATTAAGACACAAGAAACTTGGATGCCGACATTTACATGGCTATGTAAATCTTTTCTTGTAATAACGGTTTTTCTTGTAATAACTTTTTTTTCTTTGAACTTTTTGTTAAAACCTTATATGAGAGATATCCCGTCGGAAATTACTCCATGGCTGGAAAAAAATCCTCAACAGACGGAAATTACCGTTGAAGATAATAACTTAAATAAATAATAACGGAAGAAATAATGAAAAAATATGCAAAACAGTTATTAAATGCAGCTTCAAAAATAAAATTGCTTGCTACCGATATTGACGGCGTTATGACTGCCGGAGAAATTATTTTACTTGAAAACGGTGAAGAAATAAAAATTTGGAATGTTAAAGACAGATTAGGAATGCATTTGTTGAAAGAATATTTACCCGATGTTAAAGTTGCTTGGATTACAGGAAGAAAATCAAAACAAATTGAGATAAGAGCTAAAGAACAAAAAGTGGATTTTTTAGTTCAAGAATGTAAAGATAAGTTAAAATCTCTTAATACGATTGCAAATAAAATGTCTATAGGAATATCCGAGATTGCGTATATAGGGGATGATATTATAGATTTGTGCGTGTTAAGAAAAGCAGGATTATCTGTTTGCCCGAGAGATGCAGTCATGGAAGCAAAAAAAATTTCAAAATATATTTCTCAATATGATGGCGGTAAAGGTGTATTCAGAGAAGTTTGTGAAATTTTGTTGAAAGCAAATAAAAAATGGGATGATATAATAAGTAAATAGTCATGAAAAAATATATAAGAAAATGTTATTTTTATGCAGCTTGGTTGTTTTCTAAAATAGTTTTGGTTTTGCCTTATAGATTTACCGTAGGTTTCTTGTCGAACTTTTTGGGCGGTCTTGCATATTATGTTGTAGGTGATGCACGAAAAAAAGCAAGAAAACATTTGACAATGTGTTTTCCCGAAAAATCTCAAGAAGAAATAACAAAGATAATTAAAACGATTTTTAAATATGAGGCAAAAAATTTTTTCGAATTGTTAAATTTTCCTAAAATGAGTGACAGCTTTTTTGATTCGGTTGCGATAATGGAACAGGAACAAAAAGATATTTTCAACAGACTTCTTGAAAGAAAAAAAGGAATTTTGGCTTTAAGCGGTCACATCGGAAATTGGGAAATGCTTGCCGCAGGTGTGGCAAAACATTATCCTTTAAATGTTATCGCAAGAAAAATTTATATTGAAGAATTAAATGATATGCTTGTAAAATACAGAAACATAAAGAATGTCAAAGTTATTTTAAGATCCGAACTTTCTTCTGCAAGAAAGATGCTTAAAGCTTTAAGAAACAATGAAATAATTGCAATGTTGATAGATCAAGACACTTCCGTTCAAAGTGTTTTTGTGGATTTTTTCGGAAGACCTGCATCAACACCGTTAGGTCTTGCTTCGATAGCATTAAAAGTTGGGACACCGGTAGTTTTAGCCGTAGATAAAAGATTATCTGACGGAAAACATAAATTTGTAATAAGCGATGAAATCGTTCCTCCGGAACCTACCGGAGATTTTGATACGGATGTAAAAAATTTTACGGCAAAACTTACAAAATGTCTTGAAGATTTTATAAGAGAAAATCCTGAACAGTGGGTATGGTTTCATGAAAGATGGAAAACAAAACAAAAGTAAAATTTTGTTTCTATCATTAAGCTTGATATTTTCACTAATGCTTTGTTCTTGTGTCGAGGAAGAAAATACGATAGAGGAGACTCCTCCCACTACGGAACAAACGATCGAAAAATTCGTTATTACGGAAACCAAGGACGGGCAAATAAAAACAATTCTTGAAGCCGAATCTGCAATAATAGATGAAGATAATAAAACAGCAAAATTGAAGTTGCCTAAAGTTAAATTTTATGATGACGGAAAATACAAATCCATACTTATTGCCGAATCAGGTGAAATAAACATGGAAAACAACAGTGTAAAAGCTTTTGGTAAATGTACCGTTGAAACCGTAGATAATGAATATCTTCAAACCAGAGATGTTTCTTACGATGCAAAAAAACAATTAATATATTCCGATAGTGATATAAAAATTACAAAAGATAAAGATGTTATGTATGGTAAAGGTTTTGAATCAGACATCAATTTGAAAAATATTGTTATAAAAAAACAAAGGATTATAATTGATTAAAAATATATTGTTTATCACGGCGTTGTTGTTTTCTTTTTCGTTTGTTTTTGCTTCGGAACAAAAACAGAAAACGGAAATTGTCGGCGATAAAATGATAATAAAGGACAAAGGTAAAATTGCCTATTTTAAAGGACATGCAAATGTTAAAAGAGGCAATTATAATATAACATCCAACGAAATGATATATTATAGAATGACTGACGATGTAGATGCGAAAGGAGATGTGAAATTTTCGGCGGTAAACGAAGACGGAAGCATTATAAAAGCAAAAGCCGGAAATGCAAAATATAATACCAAATTGTTAAACGGGATGATGTGGGGCGGTAATCCGGTTGTGGAATATGAACTCAAAAATTCTACGGATACGATTTATCTTTATATGGATAAACTTTATTTAAATGATAATTTCGAATCCGTAAAAGCCGTAGACAATGTTAAGATAATTTCTTCTTCAGGAACAATAACGGCAGATAATGCATTATTGAAAAAAGAAGATAATTCTTTATATATGAAAAAAGATACAAATAAACCTCAGGTAAATGTTTGGCAAGAAGATAAAAAAGCAGAATTTAAAGCCGATGAAATATCTTTACTGTATGATGAAAAAACTGTTAAAATGAGTAACAATGTTGAGGGGAAAATTATTTTTGAAAGTTTGGATAATTTAGAGGTAAAACAATGATACTTTCAGCACAATCTTTATATAAAAAATATAAACACAGAATGGTTGTAAATTCCATAAGTATAAAAGTCGAACAAGGGGAAATCGTAGGGCTTTTGGGACCAAACGGTGCCGGTAAAACAACAACTTTTTATATGACGGTAGGACTTATAGAACCTTACGACGGTAATGTTTATTTGGATAAAAAAGATATTACGAAAGCTCCTATGTATGAAAGAGCAAGAGCCGGTATAGGGTATTTACCGCAGGAGTCTTCAATATTCAGAGGATTAACCGTAGAAGAAAATTTAATGGCAATAGCACAAATGTTACCGATATCAAAAAAACAAAGAAAAGAAAAAGTTGATTCTTTGTTAGAAGATTTTGGTTTAACAAGACTTAGAAAACAATTAAGTACGACTCTTTCCGGAGGAGAAAAAAGAAGATGCGAAATTGCAAGAGCTCTTGTTAACGAACCTAAATTTTTGTTATTGGATGAACCTTTTGTTGGAATTGATCCGATAACTGTTGCCGATATTCAAAAAATTATCTATAAACTCAAAGACAGAGGTTTAGGCATACTGATAACCGACCATAATGTTAGAGAAACACTTGAAATTATCGATAGAGCTTATATTGTTTGCCAAGGGCAAATTCTTATTGAAGGAAGTGCCGACGATTTGATAAATAGCGAGGAAGCAAGAAAAGTTTATCTCGGCGATAATTTTAAAATGTAGTTTTTGTTGAACATCGCAAAATGAATAAAAATCAAACAATAATTATTTCCGGACCTACGGCTGTCGGTAAAACGGCAGTTGCGGTTGAATTGTGCAAAAAGCTGAACGGTTCCATTCTTTCCGCAGATTCAAGGCAGGTATACAAATATCTTGATATAGGAACAAACAAAGAGGGTGTTTTAAAAGGTGATATAAGAGAAGTAGAGGGGGTAAAACAATATCTTACCGATATTATTACCCCGAATCAAAAATATAGCGCCAAAATGTTTGAAGTTGATGCACAAAAGTATGAAGATATTATTTTAAAAGAAAATAAGGTTCCTGTAATTGTCGGGGGAACAGGTCTGTATTTAAAAGCTTTTTTATACGGTTTAGATGATTTACCTGATGCAAATGAAGAAATAAGGAAAGAAATCGAAGGAATGGTGTCTGAAAAGGGTTTAGATTATATTTATGAGCTTTTACTTAAAACAGATCCTGTAAGCGCTAAAAAAAATAAGGGAAATACTCAAAGACTTATAAGAGCATACGAAATATATAAAATTACCGGTAAACCTATGACAACATTGTTACAAAACAGCAAAAAAGCGGAAAAGAAAAAAAATTTTAAACATTTTGTATTACTGAGAGATAGGGGAGTTTTATACAAAAAAATAAACGAACGATGTGAAAAAATGATTAATTCCGGTATGTTGGAAGAAACAAAAAAAGTTTTGGATATGGGATATAAACAAGATTGTTACGGTCTTACGGGAGTCGGATACAAACATATAATAAAATATTTTAATAATGAAATATCCAAACAGAATCTTATTGAACAATTTTCACAAGATACAAGACAATATGCAAAACGACAAATCACTTGGTTTACAAAACAACCTGATATAAATATCATAAAAATCGACGATACCATGAATATTCATGATATCGTCAATAAAATAATGTTATAAGATAAATCTTATTGCTTCTTTATTTCTTTTTAACGGTTTTCTTAACCGGAGCTTTCTTCTTAGCTGCGGCTTTTTTCTTTGCGGCTGCAGCAGCTTTTTTCTTTGCGGAAATTTCAGCCTCTTTAGCGGCCTTTTCCGCCTCTAATGCTGCGGCAGCTTCCGCTGCTCTTGTTCCGTCTAAAATTTTTACAATCTCTTCGTGATCTTCATCTTTGTATGTCTTTGCAATATCCAAAGCCGTATATCCTTGTTTGTTTTGAATTTCTTTATCGGCACCCAAAGAATTTAATATATTTACAACAGGAATATTTCCGGATTTTACTGCATAAACCAAAGGCGTATTTCCTTTTGTATCGATATCGTTTATATCCGCCGAATATTTGGTTATTAAATCGGTTATTACCTTTATATAGCCGTTTTCACATGCATACATTAATGCACTTTTACCATTGTTATCCGATACTTTGATATTTGTTTTTTTGTTATCTAAAATTAAGTTTATCATATCAAAATTACCGGTTTCTATTGCATACATTAACGGTGTTTTTCCTTCATTGTTCGCCGAATTTACATCCAACCCGAGATCTAAAAGATAGGAGACTGCGTTGAGATTTGAAGATTGTGCTGCCAATAATAAAGCATTATTTCCGTTTGTATCTGTTTGATTTACATTGATACCTTGTTCCGCCAAATAATTTGCAGATTCTATATCATTTTCTTCTATTGCCAACATAAAAGTGTTCATACCTTTATTGTTTGCATTATTTAAATAAGCACCGTTTTCAACTAAATATTCCATTATTTCTTTACTGTTTGCTTTCATATTTTGAACATAATCACAATACTCCGATTCAGATAAAGCACTTAATTCTTTTAAATCGGTAAGCACATTTTGAATTACGTCAGAGTACATAAAAGCAACGGAAGCCATAAGAGCACTGTTTCCCTGTTTATCTTTTGAATTTATATCTATTTTCAGCATTTCAACCATATATTTTACCGCATCAAGATTACCGCAGGCAGCACAAGCAATGAAGGGGGTTACTCCGTTAATATTTGCATCGTTGATATTTGCTTTTGCAATTACCAGGTAGTTCATTATATCTCTGTCTCCGTTTCTTGCGGCAAGAAAAAATGCTGAAATTTTATTTCTGTCTTCTATATTAACGCTTGCTCCGTTTGATAATAAAAACTTAACGGCATCTATGTTTCTGTTTTTTACGGCGACCATAAGGGGGGTAGCTCCTATATTATTTGCTATATTCGGATTAGCTTTCTTTTCTACCAATAATGTCAAAATTTCGGCATTACCGTTCATTGCCGCATACATTAAAGCTGTTGAACCTGTTTTATCCTTCAAATTTACGTCTATTTTTTCTTTTAATAACATTTTGACTATATCCACGCTTCCGGCATAACAAGCAGCCATTAACGGGGAAACACCGTCTTTATTTACTATTTTTACATTGGCTTTTTTCTTTAAAAGAACTCTTACTACATCTACTTTACTCTTAGAACATGCATATATAAGGGGAGTATTTCCTAAATAATCTTGCTGGTTTATACTTTCTTTTTTGTTAATTGCTTCTTCTATTGTATAAACATCACCTTTCTTGGCTGCCGAAAATATATCAGTTGCTATGCTTACTTCTTCAAGCACCTCATCATCATCAATATCATATTCTTCAGCTGCCAAGTTACCTAAAAAGATTAAATTTAATGCAAATATTAGTAAAACCGAAAGCGTCTTTTTAAAAATATTCATTAAAGCTCCTTTTTATATAAAAATTTATTTTTAAAAATTATATAAATATTTTACTTGGTAGTCAAAATCTTTTCAAGGGTTTTTAAATAAAAAATTTCTTTAAAGGCTTTTTTCTAAAAAAAATTTTTTACCAAAAATTTGTTAAAATTTGAAAATTTTTGATAATTTTCGTATCTTTTATTGGTTCCGATAAGATATATTATGTTAAGTTGAATATATGAAAAATAAAAGAATTAACATTGAAGTAAAATATTAAGAAACGGTAAATTATTTATAATTATAAATAATAAATTAAATATGCTTTGTATTTTATTTTAAAAATTATACGTTAGCATTCACAGTTGTTTTTTTATAAGTTGTAAGGATTATGATAAGTAGTACTTTAAAATATGTAAAAGCGATATTTTTAATTTTAGGTATAAATATACCTTGTTTTTGCCTTTTGTTTGTTGATTGCTTGTTTTTCTTTATTTGATTTTGCGGATTGTGAACTGTTTTCTCTTATTTAGTTGTTAATGATGATAATTTTAGTTTTTATCTTGTTTAATGTATATTTAATAATACATTATATATTTTTGGCTGTATTTAGGCTTTTTCTGTTTCTTTCTTAATGAAAATTGCTTAAATTTGACATATAATGTTATAATTTTATAAAATTTCCGTAAGTTTATATTCGTTATATAAATTAAAATAAAAGGATCTTTTTTATGGGCACCAGAAGGCAATCCAGAGAATGTACTTTACAGATGTTATATGCTTTTGATAATTGTTCTATGGACGAAAAGTCTATATTTGAATGTTTTGATACATTTTTGCCGGTAGAAATTCCATACAGAGAATTTTCTGTTACTATTTTTAGAGGCGTTTGTAAAAATCAAAAGGAAATAGATTCTCTTATAGAAAAATATGCCGATAACTGGGAAATATCAAGAATGACTGTTATCGATAGAAATATAATAAGGCTTGCTGCCTATGAAATCCTTTACATGCCAAAAACCCCCATCAGTGTAATAATAGATGAAGCGGTTGAGATTTCAAAATCTTATTCAAACAAAGATTCAAGTAAGTTTGTTAACGGTATATTAGACAAATTGAAAAACGAAAGAAAAACCAAGTAATTATAAAATGGAACAATCAAATTCTATCGAAAAACAAATAGAAGATTTAAGAAATCAAATAAGGCATCACGATTACCTGTATTATTGTTTAGACAATCCCGAAATATCAGATTTTGAATATGACAAACTGTTTAAACAATTACAGAAATTAGAAAATGACAATCCGCTATTTATTACACCCGATTCTCCCACTCAAAGAGTTTCCGGTTCCGTGGTATCTTCTACATTTAAACAAGTAAAACATAATACCCCTATGCTGTCTTTGGATAATTCTTATTCCGTTGAAGATGTTTTTGCCTGGAACGAAAGAATCAAAAAGAATTTGGATACCGATATAGAATTTATAGTGGAACCTAAAATAGACGGATTAAGTGCCAGTCTTACATATATAAACGGTTCTTTTGTATCCGGCGCAACAAGAGGTGACGGAGAATATGGTGAAGATATTACCGAAAATTTAAAAACAATAAAGAATATCCCCCTTAAATTGCTTAAAAACGAAAGTATTTTATGTGAAATAAGAGGTGAAGTTTATATAAACAAAAAAGATTTTCAACAACTTAACGATAACTTGCTTGACGGCGGTATAGCTAAATTTGCTAATCCGAGGAATGCTGCTGCAGGTTCATTAAGACAAAAAAATCCTAAAATAACCGCAGAAAGAAAATTAAGTTTTTATGTACATTCTTTCGGACAGGTGCAAGGAATAAAACTAAACAAACACTCCGAATTTTTGGATTTTTGTTCTAAAATCGGCTTTCCTATACAAAAAGATATAAAAGTATGTAAAAATATTAAAGAAGTTACCGATTTTTTAATGTATTTACAGGAAAACAGAGACAATTTACCTTATGAAATCGACGGTGCCGTTGTAAAAGTTAACGACTATAATTTACAAAAAATTATAGGGTATACAAATAAAAGTCCGAAATGGGCTATTGCTTATAAATTTCCTGCAAGACAGGCTACCACAAGATTATTATCAATTGAATTACAGGTTGGAAGAACGGGAGTTATAACGCCTAAAGCAACTTTATCCCCCGTTCAATTGTCGGGAGTTACAATTTCAAATGCAACTTTACACAACTTTGATGAAATAGAAAGATTAAATGTGAATATCGGTGATGATGTTATAATTGAAAGAGCCGGTGAAGTAATTCCTAAAATTATAAAAGTTGCCAAAAAGAACAGTGACGGATATTTTCTTCCCCCGCTTCGTTGTCCGTCTTGTAACAGCCATATTGTAAAGGAAGAAGAAGATGTTTATTATATTTGTGTAAACCCCTCTTGCCCCGCACAGTTTAGAAGAAGTTTAATTCATTTTGTATCCAGAGATGCAATGAATATTGACGGTTTCGGAGAAGTTGTTGCGGATCAATTATTAAAACTAAACAAAATACATACTTTTGCCGATATATACAAACTTACTTTTGATGATTTAATGTTATTGGATTTGTTTAAAGAAAAGAAAGCGAATAATTTAATACAAGCAATAATCGATAGTAAAAAACAACCTTTGAGTAAACTTATTTTTGCATTGGGTATAAGACATATAGGAGATAAATCAGCAAAAATTTTGGCAGACAAATTTAAAAGTATAGATAATTTTATTTCAGCAAAAAAAGAAGAGTTGTTATCCGTTAATGAAATAGGGCCGGTTTTGGTTCAGTCTATTTTGGATTTTTTTGAAAATGAGCAAACTTTAAAAATGATAGAGGAATTAAAGTCATTGGGATTAAATACTACTGAACCGGAAAGAAATTCGTCTTTCTCCCCTCTTGTAAATAAAACTTTTGTTTTAACGGGAGAACTATCTACTCTTACGAGAAAAGATGCGGAAAACATTATATTATCCCTCGGCGGAAAAACAACCTCTTCCGTTAGCAAAAAAACAGATTATGTCGTTGTCGGAGAAAATCCCGGCAGCAAATATCAAAAGGCAATTACATTAGGTATAAAAATATTAAACGAGCGGGAATTTAAGGATTTGGTAAATGGAAAATAAAAAATTTAATATTCTGTTTGAAAATGATGATGTTATTGTTATAAACAAAGAACCTGAAATTTTTGTTATAAATAACGAGGAAAATAAAAGTAAAACAATAAAGGATATTTTACAAGAAAAATTAAAACAAGAAATTATTCCGGTAACCTCTCTTGATTATGAAGCAAGCGGTATAGTTATTTTTGCAAAAAATCAAAAAACTTATGATTTTATTTCGGAACAGTTTAAAAAAGAAAAAGTAAAAAAAATATATCATATATTGATAAACGGTATTATGGAAAACAGTGACGGAGAAATCGATAAAAATCTTTCGGTTAACGAACAAACGACATCCGTTAATGATAAGGGTATAAAATCCGTTACAAAATATAAAGTCCTTGAACAGTTTAAAAATTTTGCCTTTGTTGAAGTTTATCCCCTGACTACAAGAAAAAATCAAATAAGAGCACATTTCTGGTCAATAGGAAACACTCTTGCAATAGATAAAATTTACGGAAGCGAAGAACCGATATTGCTTTCTAATCTTAAAAGAAGATATAAAGGAATATCAAAAGAAAAACCATTGTTAAAGAGGTTGCCTATACATTTATCTCAAATAGAAGTGTTGTTACCTGAAAATAAAGATAAAAGTATATTTACTTCTCAATTACCGAATGATATTCAACTTACATTAAAGCAATTAAGAAAATATAACAAAAGAGGTTAATTATGTCCGGGAAAGTTTATTTTTTACCGTGGAATAAAAAAGACGAATTTTATAAATTTTTAAAATTCGCAAGAGCCTTTGACCATGTAAAAGCAAGACAGTTCGTTGCAATAAAAATGCATTTCGGCGAAGATGGCAATGAAGGTTATGTTAAACCCGAATATACAAAAGTTATATCGAGTATTATTAAAGAAAAAACAGCTTTTCCTTTTCTCACCGATGCAAGCACAATTTATGTAGGTAAAAGATCCGATGCATATCATCATTTATTATTGGCGAACAAACATGGGTTTTCAATAGAAAATTGCGGATGCCCTGTCGTTATTTCCGATGGTTTAAGAGGAAATGCAGCTGCTGAAGTTGAAATAAATCAAAAACATTTTAAAAATGTTTCCATAGCAAGAGATATTTATTATACGGATTCTTTTATTTTTTTAAATCATTTTAAAGGACATGAAATTGCGGGATTTGGCGGTGCATTGAAAAATATAGGTATGGGATGCGGAAGTAAAGCCGGTAAGTATGCTATGCATCACAATACAAACCCTGAAGTCGATACAACAAACTGTATCGGTTGCGGAAGTTGTGTAAAATGGTGTCCGCCTAAAGCACTTGAACTTCAAAATAAGAAAATTGTATTTAATAAAGAAAAATGTATCGGTTGCGGAGAATGTACCATAAGTTGTCCGAAAGGTGTGTTTGAACTTTCTTGGGACGATAGTTTAAAAAATGTGCAGGAAAAAATAGTGGAAGTTTGTTACGGAGTATTAAAAAATAAAAAAAGTTTTAGTATAAGTTTCTTAAATCACATAACTAAATATTGCGATTGTAACACAAGAAAAGATAAAGTATTGCTGGACGATATCGGAATTGTTGCAGGGGTTGATCCCGTTGCGGTAGATAAAGCAAGTATAGATATTGTAAACAAAATCTATGGTAAAGATTTTATAAAACATCTTTACCCAGATATAGACTATATGGTTCAATTAAAGTATGCACAAGAACTCGGTATAGGTTCTATGGAATACGAATTGGTTGAGTATTAAGGCATTTTGTATTGAACGATTCGTAAACTTTTAAGATTTGTTTTTAAATCTCTTATGACAGGATCGGTTGTATACTTATTTAATATAGTATCCCAATCGTTAAAATCGTTTATTTGAATATTTTTATCCTCGGAATAAGCTATATATTTCTTTAAATTATCCAAAGCTTTTTCAAAGTTTTCTATAAAAATATAAGCACCTGTCAATTTATAATAAGGATATTCATATTCAGGGTCAAGCCTTAAGATTTGAATGTAATTTCCTGCGGCATCATTATATTTCTTCAATGTATATTGCATATCAGCGGCTTTTAAATATAAAGGTATCGAAGGAATATTCGTTAAAGACAATGCTTTGTTGTAATCGGTAAGTGCTTCATTATACTTTTTTAAGAGAACATTTGTATCTGCTCGGGCTATATATCCTTCCGGATATTTCGGGTATGAAGATATAATATTCGAAAAATCCACTACGGCTTCATCATACATCTTATCGTTAAGTTTTTTGTTTACTTCATTTATTTTTTTTATCAGTTCGTTCCTTATTTTATCGTTTTGTTGTTTATTTCTTTTGTCCAATATCAGCATATATGTTTCATAGTCTTTCTTTGCACCCGTGTAATCCTGTAGTTTATCTTTTGCTAAGGCTCTTTCCTGATAAGCCTCTGCAAAAAGAGGTTCCATTTGAATTGCCTTTGAAAAGTAAGTTATTGCTAATTTGTATTTCCCGTTCTTCATACTCCTTTTTCCCATAGCAAAATAAGTTTTAGCCGTTACGGGACGAGCTCTTCCTTCTTTTCTTATTTTTTCGGCTTTAAGTTCTTTTTTTATGTATAACGAATCTTCACCGAAAAATTTTATGCCAACGGGATTAAATTCATTTACAAGGTATAAAAAACCGCCGAATACAAGTAATACAAATATTATTTTTTTCATTTTGTTTTTTTTCTCTTTTTTTATTTTTTTTGTTTAAATAATTATATCATATTTTGTTTGAATAATAGCAAGAGTATATTTTTATGCGGCAGATAAAATATTTTTTATTTTATCAATATTAATATCTGTCGTAAGACTGTCAATATCTGTCGAAGTCTGTAAATTCAAATCATACAACAAAGGTAATATACCGAAAGAATTTGTCAGTGCCTTTTGTAAACTATCTGCTACTGTTTTTTTGTTCTGTTCGAATGTTCCGTCAATATTTATATCGGTTAATATGTTTTTCGATGTTTTTATACCATGTTTTGCAAATTGTTTATTTTTTATCATATTAAAGATATATTTGTTGATTTCGGCTTTTATTTCTTCATCGGAAATAATGGAAGTTTTTTGATATTCGTATGATAAACAGTTTATTATTTTTCCGTTTCCTATTAATATTTTATTTAAGTAAACCGATACCTGCACAGGAATTCCCCTTATTTCAACGGAGGTTTCCGTAATTTTTTCTTCTTGAGAAAAAGTTTGAAGTCTGTTTTCAATAACGGGAATTACGGATATTCCGTTTAAATAAGCTTTTTCCACACTTGCTTTTAACTCATCTTCCGTTGTTACCGTTAATATTGTAGAGTTTGATGCTGTTATAATGTTTCCGCCCAAGTAGTCTTTAAATTTTCTTAACGACGAAATCATTTTAAAAAAGTTATCATATGCTTTTTCCGTCAATAATAATATTCTCTTTAATCCCGGGAAAATATTTAACACTATTGTAAATTTTGTATCTTGTTCCGACACATCAGGAGTATAATCACCCGAGAAAGTTTCCGAACTTCCGGTTAAAAAACCTCTGTATCTTACACCGAATAAAGTCATTTCTATACCTAATCCGGCACCGAAAGGTTTTTGATAACCGGAAGACATTTCTCCGTCGGCATTTAAAATTGTCAGTTTTTGTCTGTCTAATTCTCTGTTAAAGAATCTGAGCTTTTCCAGTTCGAATCTTGTTCCCATCTTGGATATCGGATTATGTCCTACAACCAAAGTAGAAATTCCCATCTTATTTAATATCGAGAAAAATCCGCCGAACTTTTCCTTCATTTGTTTTAAATTTGCAGGTTTTATTCTTGTTGTATTATCGGCATAAACTGCCGTTAACAATGTAAATGCTTCCATTACCTGCGATAAATCTTCCGAAGATATATCGTAATCTCTTATGTCTTCCGCAATTTGCCCCAACCCCTTTAATATAGATTTATTCTGATATCTTTTTTTATTATAAACAAATCCTTTTTCTCTTACACCTTGTTCATCCATTTCTATGAAAACACCTTCTTCGTCAACATGACCTATAGAAACTTCACCGTTATCATCTACGGGAAGAATCGAATGCATATAACAATTTCCGAAATGATCTTTTCTGTATAAATAAAAATTCTTATGATAAAATTTCAATAAATCCTGTATTAACGGATTATCAAAATATGTTACCGGTGTGACAAGTTCTTCCTGTAATTTTTTCTCGAATTCTCTTTCAAGCTTTTCTTTTTCTTCTTTTTTTCTTTCCTCCGATAAAGAGTAATTTCCTTCGATTAATTTTATTTTTGCCTGTTTTTCTTTTTCAAGTTCTCTTTTTATTTTTCTGTTTAATTGGTTTAAAAATCCGTTTGTTCCTCCGCCCCAATTATTATGAAAAACCCAATCTAAAGCATTCCATTCCGTGCTTTCGTAATTTCTGTACATTATGGAATCAATTACAAGCCATTCCCATTCATCGGATAAATATTTTTCTTCAAGTGTTCGTTGTTGCTCAGTTATTATTGTGTCTATTTCTTCTTGTAGCCTGTTCCAATAGTTTTCATATTGAGGATATTTGCTTTTTAAATTAGAAAGTTCCTTATTTCTGTCTTTCCACCAATTTAGTGACATTTTGTTTACCGCTCTTATACCTGTATAAACAACTACACCTACATTTCTTCCGAAAAATTTCTTGTGAAATCCGAGAAGCTCTTTATCTTGTGCGAAAATATCGGTAGGTGTATTTAAAACGTCTTTTCCTTTTTCATGCAGTTCAAACCCGAATGTTTCTTTGAATAGCTGTTGTAATTCTTGCTCTTTTGTTATACCGTTTTCATTTTTGTCTTTTGTCCACTTTCTTTGAACAGCATCTGCATGTTGCATATATTCATAAAGTTTTCTTGCCCAATGTTTTTTATTGTTGGCTTTTCTTTGTTCTCTTTCTCTGTCTTCTTCACTTATGGTTTTATCATCGACACCGATTCCGAGTTTTCTTTTGTTTTCAAGAAGTTGGTAAATATTTATTTGTGTTGTTCCGTCAAATAAATCAACTGTATAATCTTTTGAAATACCTTTATAGTTATCATAGAACGGAAGATGTAAGCCCAATAAATTCATAAATGCATATAAATCATGATTTCCGATAATATACTTTAATTTTCCTGTTTTCGATATTTGATTCATTAATTCAAAAGTTTCTACCTGTTTATCTCCTCTGTCTAACATATCTCCCAAAATATAAATGTTTTTCTTAATGGTTTTTATTCTGGATATGATATCTTTATTTAATTTTTTTCTTGTCTCTTCTATTTCATCCGTTTCTTCTTCGGTTAAAGAATCTTTATTTAGATCTCCGTTATTAAAAATTCTCATTATTTCATCAATATTGTAAGTCGAGTCCAACAGCTTTATAAGAATTTCGGAAAGTCTGTTATATCCTCCGTGCATATCTGACAAAATAATGTTCGAATGTGACGGTAAATTGAATAATATTCTGTATAATGTTGAAATTTTGGAAGATAAATTAAAAACAGACTCTTTTTTTACGGAACTGTCTACTTTTTCATCTGTTCTTACTCTTAATGTTTCTCTCAGTTCTTCAATCGTTATACTTTCGTATTTCGGTATTAAATTGTCCGTTGCAAAGGTCTCGTTTATAATTTCTATTGCATCGTTTATATCTTGTTCGGAAATATGTTCGGCTTCTAAAAGTTCTCTTATTTCGGGACTATCCAAAAATTTTATTAATGCATATTGATCTTGAAATGCGGCATCGGCAAATTCTCTGGCTCCTTTAGTAAAATAAAAATCCGGATTCCTTCTGTAGAATTGTCTCATCAAATCGTTTATGGCATCTCCGCCGTCCACCTTTAAATATAATCCTCTCTTTATTAATGAGATTCTGTCATTCTCATCACTTGTTTTATCTATTATCTTTGTTTTTAGATTTGGGTTAATAAACGGATCTCCTTGAGCCAACCAAACACCTAATACTCTTGCAAAATCCAATGTTGCCGCAAGTCCGTCCGCATCATGAAGTAAACAAGCTTCATATACATATCCGGGACCGTTAATATTGTGAGCAGGTCTTATTGCTTTTTCTTCCGGAAGAGGTTTTTTGTACTTTTTGTGGTTTGCACCGACTACACATATTTTATCTATTTCTTTTCTTGTTAAATTTGTGCCGTTTTGTAAAATTCTTCTTGCCCAGGTTGAAGAGTTTATTTCATGATTTTGTCTGAAAATCGTGCAACTTATATCATGTAACAAGGCTGAATAAATCATTGTTTTCATATCTACTTTATGATTGAAATCAAGCGCAATTAAATCCATGGCTGTGCTTAAAACTTCCATAGAGTGATTTAATGCATGGTCGGAAACCATACCTTGTTCGTTGTAATAGGCTTCAAACATCCATGTAGGCATTACTTTATACATTGCCTCTATACATGTGTCGAAGTTGTTTATAAAGTCACTCATCATTATTACTTTAATAATTTCCGTTTTTGAGAAATCTTTAAATTTTTTATTTGCATCAATTCCCAAAATTTCTTTTATTTGTTTTAATTCTGCGGCAGGCATGGTTCTTACTCTGCCTAAATCTTTTCTTGACAAAACAATTTTACTTTCAAGTTCATTCGGATATGATATAATAAGAATATTTCTGTATTTTATGTATAAAGCTAATTTTCTTCCTTCAACTTCTTCTGCTCTTTCTTCCGAAATATGCTCTTCTATAAATTCATCAAAGGAAAGAGCTTTTGGAACAGGATCAAACAAATTATAAAAAAATTCTCTTTGTCTTTCTCCTGCCGAACTTACCGATTCCGGATCATTAGGGTCTTCCGGGCTTAAACATTCTTCCAAATGTCTAAGCTCTACTTCTCTTCTTCTTTCATCCGAAATGTTTTTCTTAACAACAACACCAACCATATCGTTAACACTGTATTTATAATTCATTATTTTTTTCATGAAACGATTTTTTTCGGTGAATAAACATATAAGTTGTCCGTTTTGTTCTTTATAGAAAGCATTAAGTATCTGTTGTTTTATTTTTAGCACTTCATCTTTTTCCAATATTTGTTCTTTTTTCTTGTTGTAATCCGTTTTTGCTACAAAATCAATAAGATATTTTATGTCGTCATACATCATTTTACCTTCAAAATTACGATATTCTTTTGAAGATAATTTTCCTTTTAATTCATGAGATATTTCATGAATAATACCGGTTTTCAATAAAGCATGTTTTACCGTATTGTCTTCAACTTCAAAAATAGCCCTGTTTACACCTATAAAACCGTTGTTTAAATGATCTTCGAACAGGTTTGTTGATTTATCTAAAAAGCCTATAAACAAAGTATCTTTAAAAGTTGTTATAGGTTCCCTTACTCTTTTTATGGAGTCTTTTAATAATTCTTTTATATCATCTTCGGTTAAATATTCTTCCAAGCCTTTTTCAACCAATATGGTTATACTTTTTCCGATAAAAGGAGCAAATTCTTGTCTTGTTTTCATATCCTTAAAAAAGTCATCGTCAAAATTTATTGAATAGCTTACAATATTATCTTTATTGGTATATGTTGCATACCCCATCATTAAATCGTATGCAAGGCTATATCTTTTTATTGCACTGAAGAACATGGATAAAGTAAAGAAAAGATTTTTTCTTTTTCCTAATCTCTTTGAAAAGAATTTCGAAGAGTATTTCAATTCCGGATTTAACCTCATTGAGGTTGCTTGAAAGATATTGAAACGTTTTCTTAAAACAGATACGAATTGTTCTATTAAGCGTTTCTTTTCTTGTCTTTGTTGATAGTTATTATATTGTACCGAAGATTTTTCCCATATTATTTTTCCGTTCTCTATTGTAAAAATAAGTTCTTGCCCGTCTATGTCAATGGTAAAAGAAGAATCTGTCTTTTTTACTGATATCGGAATATTTCCGAATAATGGGTTGATGTTTTTAGCACTATCCGTTATTATGGAAGAGAGAATTTTTTCCACATTTTCGGCGGAATAGTTATTTGCAGAGGCTAATGCATCTATAAAATATTGGAAAAATACCGCAATAGTTTCTTCTTGCAGGAAACCGGTATTTGCCAACATTATTTTTATGGGAGCCAATGCATCCGTAGACGAAACTATTTCATTATAAAAAATATTTGTTGTTTGTCCGCTTATATTGGGTGTAATAAAAAGATACGAAATATTGTTATCTTTAAAATATTGAGAAATGGAACTATGGAAACCGCCGGCTACTACCACCGTAAGTTTATTTCTATCGGTTTTTTTATTCAAAGAATCAACGATATTCTTTATGAATATTGAATTTCTGTCTTTGTTTTCTTTATGGTATTCAAAAAGCAAATCATCAAATAACAAATCTTCGTAGTCATAGTATTCTTGTGACAGATAGTTAGGTAATAAGTTAATATATCTTTCGTAATTATCAATAAAAAAAGTATAATCCTCATCTGATATCGATAATTGTATGAAAAGTTTAAATAATTGTGTCATCTTCACCATAAAAAGATCTTGTTGCGTTTTATTGCTTGATATTGAAGAAAGATATTTATTAAAAAACTTGTTTTGTTGTGAGATTAAAGATACCAAATTTAATTGTGTTTTTTCCGACGTATATTTTAAAAAATGGAAAAGTTCGTTATATTTATTTAAATACTTTTCATTTGTTGCTGTTTTTTCATAAAGATTATTATAGTATTCCGTCAAATCGTCTTTGTTGGATAAATCAATTAATGTGTTATATTCTTTAAAACTTAAATCATTTTTTAAATCTTTTAATAAAGAAACGTATTCTTTTGTTACTTTTTTTTGCTTTATGTTTTTTATGTTTTTTGAAATTGAAACATATTTATGTAAATCGGTATACTGCAAAATCGGTTGATTCATCGTCTTTAGCAGATCTTCATTTACCAAATCAAGATTAATATATTGTTGTAATTTTTTTAAATTTTTAATTTTTGAATATAATGCTTTTTCAAAACCGAAATATGTTTCTGTTAAATATTCTTTATCTTTTAAAATTTGCGCATTTCTTTTAATGTTGTTTATATATTTATCCCAATCTTCAAGTCCGTAAATTTTTGCGTTTGTGGAATTATTCATAACAAAATATTCCGGACCGGTTAAAACATTTCTTTTTAATAACAGATCGTCGACATTATATTTTTTTAATTCTTGTAAAGCCGAAAGGTTTGCCTCTCCGCTTGGTATACCTTCGAGTAAAATTGTATCTATTTTATATTTAGTATCTAAGTCTTTGAGTATCTCCGAAATATTTTTTTGAACGGAAATATTTCCGTGTAAATCTTGTATAAAAATAACAAAGTTGTCGTCAAATTTCTTTTCGTTAATGAAAGTATCCGTTATTTTTGCATTGGGCATATTTATGCTTGTAATACCGCTTTGGTTTATAACGGGCATAAGCGGCTGTGTAAATGCAAAAAGACAATCATTTAACACAAAAGAATTGATTACAAACAAAGAAACAATAACTGATAAAAATTTCTTAAAGCGTGTGTTGTTTAGTTTAATATTCATGTAAGTTCTCCTTAAGATGCAGATAATATTGCATTAATGTTATCCATTTTTATAAATTCTTGAGAATCTATTATTAATCCTTTTTCTTTTCTGATGTCGTATAACAAAGGAATATCTCCCCATGCGGAAACCAATATTCTTGAAATATCTTGTGATAATGTTCTTGTTTCGGTTAACAGTTTGTAATCGGTTTTTGCTTGATCGAAATTTATCACGGCAATATTTTCTAAAGGTTTTATATATTCGGAATAATTTTCGTTATTCATTATTTGTTGACTGACAAATTTTATTATTTCCGGTTTCAATTCTTCCGGAATATTCGGAGCATCTATTGTTAAAATCTTCATATATTCGGAATAGGCCGAATTCAATTTTATGAAATTTAAATTTATAACAACATGATATGTTTGACCGTTTATTGTGATAGCCGTAGTTCCTGTTTTCGCAGTTTTGTCATCATTCATATTTATTATATTTGTTAAAGGTATATTAGATAAAATATTGTCATCCGAAAAAGAAACCGCAAGAGTGTTTAACCCTAATCTTTCGGCTTTTTCAAGTCTGTATAATTCCTCTTTTGTTCTTACTATATCAATAAGTAAAGTGTTATCCGTATCGATATTTCTGCTAAAATCAAAGATATCATCATGTGTATCTGTCTGTATATCTTTTTTCCCCGGAAGCCTTCCCAATATTTCATTGTATTTTGGGTTCTTAAACATTGTTTTTATTGTTTCCGTTGCCTGTTGAAACTCTTCCTCTGTTGTTCCGTAAGTTTCAATAAGTCTGTCTCTGTATTCGTTAATTATTGATATTAAAGAATCCTGCCCTTTATCCATTGCCGAACTTAAAATTTTTTTTGCACCCGTTGTTAAATATCTTGAAGGTTTCATTCTTACAAATTGCCTTAATAAATCATTTACGGCATCTCCTCCTTCGGTATATAAAAATCTGTCTCTTTCTATGAGGTCAAGTCTTTCTTCGATTGTTCTTTCCTTAAAAAAGAAAGGTTCTTTTGATTTTATCCATACACCCATTATTCTGCCCATGTCCATAACTGCCGAAAGTCCGTCCGCATCATGAATTAATCGTGCTTCATATATTTTATGTTCTACCCTTTCTCCCCTGTCTCCTACCTTTTCATGTGCTATACACGATGCTACAATCCTTCTTTGCAGGTTTGACGGTAAATCGCTGTTTTTCAATATTTCAGATGCCAATATTGCCGAATTTTTTTCGTGATTATCTCTAAATAATGTACAAGCCAAGTCGTGCATTAAAGCGGCATATACCACTATGGTGAAGTTTACTTCGCCAAAAGGCTTTTCTTCTGTTTTTACTATATCAATGACATTTTCTATCAATTTCATCGAATGGTTGAAATTATGATCTGCAACAACGCCTTTTTCATTTAGAAATTTTTCAAACATATGTCTTGGTAAGTTTCTGTACATAAGTTCCAAGCAATTATAAATATTTTGTTCCAAGTTGTTTGCCAATTCTTGTGCACGGCTTTTTTCTTTTTCCGAAACGGAATACGCTAAATGACCAGCAAGATATTTTATGTTTTCTTCCATTTTGTGTTGTCTTTCTATTGTTACTCTTTTATCTAAAAATTTTTGAAGAGGTTCTTCCAATGTATTATCGACAATAAGTTGAGAGAAAAATTGTTTTTCGAGAGCTTTTCTTCTTTTTAAAGATTTCTTCGATTCTCCTTTGCTGGAAGAAAAATACTGACTTACTATATGCTTCCAATGCGGCAGTCTGTATTCGTTTAAATAATCTTTTTCTAAAATAGACAGTACTAAAAATTCTATGTTCCCCGAATATCTTTTTAATTGTGAAAGGACTCTGACTTCTTTTCCGGAAAACTCAGTTTCAATTGCTTTTATAAGTTTTTCTATGTTTGGAAGACCGAAAGAATTTTTATCAATATTAAGATTAATAAAGTTAATATCTTCTTCCGTTAATAAATCTTTATCGAAAGCGGTTCTGTCGTAAAAAGAAAAAAGTATTGAATGTATTATTGATATTTCTAAAAATAAATCTCTGACGGAAGAGTCACTTTTTAATAAAGATTTATTAACAAAAAAAGTATTGCTTTGGGCTATATTGTCTATAAATAAATCACTTGAATTGGATTTTTCAAATGTTTTTATTGATATTTTTTTTGCGGTTGCACCTTTTGAATCTTGCTGTAAAAAGGAAACATTTTCTTTTCCCGTTCTGTAAGATATTTCATTTATAATTGTTTGTATAACTTCTTCGTTTAAATTATCGGCAATATCTTTTTCTATTTCGAAAATAATTGTTTGTCCGTCTATAACTATTGAATAATCAACAGTTTTTTTCTTGTTGTAATCTCTTATAAAAACAGTATCATCTTCTATCAAACCTTCTTCATATTTCGTAAAATCCACTCTGTTATTTATAATTTTGAAAGTAAGTCTTTGCTTACCGACATATATGTTAAAAGTATCTTCTTTTATACGTACACTTAAAGGTTCTGCCCATTCTCTTCTGGAAAAGTTGGTAATTCTTTCTCCTATTTTTTCCGGAGTTTCATCGTATACAACAACAAAAGCTTCAACGAGTTCTTCCATAAATAATGCTCTTGTATGTTCCGGTACCAAAGGACTGTTCGCTAAAAATAATGAAACCGGAGCTAACATTTGTTGTTCATATGTACTTGATACAATTTTTGAATACGCATCGGTTACTTTTCCGAATTTTGCATATGGGGTTAACATCAAGAATTGTAAGTTTTTTTCTTTTAAATTATCAAGTATGGAAGAATGGAAACCTCCTGCGACGACAATCGTAATATTTTTGCTTCCTTTTGAAGATAATGAAGATAAGATATTATTAGTGAAAGTTTCGTTTCTTTGAGAGTTTACTTTGTAGTAATCTAAAAATTTATTGTTTTCAAATAAAATATCGTAATATTTCTTTATATCTTCTATTGAAAGGTATTCTTCAAGTAATTGTTTGTATTTATCCAAATTGTTAACGAAAAATTTATATTCATATTCGCTAACGGATAAATTTATAATTTTCTCGAACAAACTTGTCATTTTTAAAATAAATATTTTTTCGGCAAAAACGACATCATCTTTCGTGTTCAAATCATCCAAAAAATCTTTAAAATATTCATTTTGTTGGTAAAGCAAAGAAACCATATTTAAACTGTTTAGTTTTAAGATAAAATTTAAATATGAAAATAAATTTTTGTATTGAGTTTGATATTCCTGATTTGTTTCGAATTGTTTGTATAACAGTTGCCAATATTCAATTAAATCCTCTTTTTTGGAAAAATCCGTTATATTTTTATAACTTTCATAATTTAGAGAAGTTTTTAAATTTTTTAATAACTTTTCATGTTCGGCATGTATTTCTTTTTTATTGAAATTATTTTTTATTTCCGACAGAAACATATAATTACTTAAAGTGTCATACTTTAATACCGGTTGATTTATCTTTGTCAATAATTTTGAATCGGTTATATCAAAATCTATATATTTTAATAATTTTTTTGTTTTTGTTTTTTCTATTACGGTTTTATAAAACTGTGAAAAAAATTCATTTGAACCGTTAAAATTTTTATTTATGCTTGCGAGTAATTGTACATTGTTTATATATGTTTCCCAATTTTCCAACCCGTATATCGGAACATCGGAATTACTTTTTATCAGGAAGTATTCGGTTCCGGTAAGCATACCTTTATTCAATAAATATTCCGATATCTTATTATTTTCGTTTTTTAAAGATGTAAGAATATTCGTGTTTAATTTCTCGTATGGAGCACCTTCAATCAAAATTTTATTTATGCCGTATTTTTTATCAAAGAAATCGATCGTTTTATATATGCTTTTTTGTACTTCGGGATTTGAGTGCATATCTTGAATAAAAACAACAATATCTTTGCCGTCGTTTAAGTATGCTTTAGAAACCGTTGCAAATAACGGATTTATGGTTGCGGGAATATTTGTGTATATAAAATCGGCCTGTAATAATTGAGGTAAAATCAAAATTACGGATAGGAAAGATACAAATAATTTTGTAATTTTTTGTTTCATAACATATCTCCTAATTAGTGATGTTATTAAATTCTTTTTCATAATATTTTTCTTTCTCTTCAAAAATTTCCGTGTTTTCCAACAATTCATTATAAAGTATTTCCAAATTTTCTTTTAACAATTTGCTTTGCTTGGGACCTTCCGCCATATAATTTAAATCATTTTCTTCGCAAGCTTTTACGAGAAGTTTTGTAATATTTTCTATTTCAGATTCTTTCTCTTGTATTTCTTTTTCCAATTCTTTAATTTTCAATTCCAAAGGTTTTAATGCTCTGGATTTTTCCTGTATCAATTTAGCTCTGATTTTTTTAACTTCTTCTTTTGTGTACAGTTTCTTTTCCGTATTTTTGTTTGCCGCTTTTATTTCGGAACTTTCGTCTTCCCAACCGCATCTTTCTAAAAAGTCGGCATATGTCCCGTCGAAGAAAGATACTTTATTCCTGTCGAAAATTATAAGTTTTTGTGCCACGGCATGCAAAAGCTCTTCGTTATGAGTTACTATTATAATTGAGCCGGAAAATTCGTTAATTGCATCTATTAATGATTCGGTAGATTCTAAGTCCAAATGGTTTGTCGGTTCATCAAGAAGTAACAAATGTGCCGGTTTAGCCAAAATCTTTCCCAACAAAACTCTGCTTTTTTCTCCGCCGGAAAGAACTTTTATTCTTTTCATCATATCGTTTCCGCCGAACATCATTGCACCGCAAATATTTCTTGCGTTTTGCGGTAATTTTGTGTTTGCGGATAAAATGGAATCGTAAATTGTATCTTCGTCATTCAGTTGTGCAACATCGGATTGAACAAAATATCCTATTTCCAATTCGGGATGTTTTTTTATGTTTCCGGATATCGGGTTTAATCTTCCGGCCAACAATTTCAATAAGGTTGATTTTCCTTTACCGTTTTTTCCTATTACACAAATTCTTTCTTTTTTCAAAACATCTAAATTTAAGTTATCAATTAATATGTCGTTATCCGTATATCCGAATTTTAAAGAATAAGTGCTAAGCATTTTATTTGCCGGAAAATCCAAATTGCTGAAAGAAAAATCCAATGTCTCGAGTTCGGTTAACTGTTTCAAATCTTCCTGCTTTTCTAAAGTTTTGATTCTCGATTGAACCATACCCGCAAGTCTTGCTTTTGCTCTGAATCTTCTTATAAAGAGTTCTGTTCTTTTTCTTCTTTTTTCTATATTTATTCTTGTCTTTTCATAAATTTCTTCTTCTTTTGCTATTTGTTCATATAACTTTTCGGTGTTTCCCTCAACTTTTCTTGCTTTATTTCTGTGAATTGCAACCGTATGCGTAACAACTTGATCCATAAATGATCTGTCATGAGTTATAAGTATAAGTTCACCTTTTAATGTTTTAAGAAATTTTATTAACCATCTTATTGCAACAATATCCAAGTAATTGTTCGGCTCGTCCAATAACAGCATATCCACATCGGACAGTAATATCTTTGCCAAGTTTAATCTTATTTTATATCCGCCCGAAAAAACGGACGGTTCTTTTTGTAAATCTTCTTTTGTAAAACCTAAACCGAACAAAACTTTTTCAGCTTTCCATGTATTATCTGTTTCTTCTTTTGGTAATACGGATGCAACTTCTTCGATTATCGTTTTATATTTAAAATCTAAATGTTGTTTTAAGTATCCTATTTTATAATTCTTGGGAATTTGTATTTCTCCGGAATCATATTCGGCTTCTCCCGTAATCATCTTAAGAAGAGTTGTTTTGCCGTAGCCGTTTCTTCCGACCAAACCTATCTTTTCTCCTTTACCTACGCTAAAAGACAGGTTGTCGAATAATACTCTTGTTCCGTAAGATTTTGATAAATTATTAATTGTAATCATTCTTTTTCCAAAATAAAAACTCTGTCTAAAAATTTAGACAGAGAAATAAATTCAATCCCCTATATTGTTTAATATTGGTATAGTCGTGAGCATTAAATAATTTTAGTAGTCCCACATACCTCAGTATATAAAAAATAAAAAGTATCGAAAAAAGTATAAGGAAAAAATTTTGATAATTACAAATCTTATCAAAGGTATAGGCTTTTTCGTATGTATAGTAAGTTTTTAGTCTTAATTGGTTTGTTAATGTCGCAAGAAAATCATTAAAGAAATAACTTATATCATTATTAAAAAATAAATTATTACTGTGCCTTACTTTGAATATCTTTAAATCGTCCTGTATTTTTACACAAATATCTACAAAATCTTTCGGAATGTTAAAAAACAATGAGTACTGGTCTTGAATATTTATTATATTCGATAAAGAGTGTATATTTTTATTTGCGACAAAAGAAAAAAGACTCATCATCCCGAAAGACAAGTTTGATGATAAAAGAAAAAATAAAAGCAAAACGCAAACAAGCTTCTTTCTCAAATCGCCCCCATATTTATTGATATATATTAATTTTAATATATACTTGCTTATTTTTCAATGATTTTTTTACTTTTTTGTTGCAAAAAAAATGTAAAAATTTTTTATATCTTTTTTTGTTTAATTTTGTTAAAATATTTACTCAAATTTTATTGTATAAACAATTGGAGAAAAAATGTCATATTATTACAAATTGTTTTGGATTTTAACGACGATAACTACATTTTTAAGACTTTCCGTTATAGGTAAATTGGGCTTAACCGTAGATGAAGCTCACTATTGGGTATATTCGAAATTTTTGGATTTATCCTATTATGATCATCCCCCTATGATAGGTTATATAATAAAGTTGTTTACGGATATTTTCGGAATAAACGAATTTGCCGTAAGACTTCCGTCCGTTATTATTTTTGTTATAACATCTTGGCTGTTTTTCTTATGTATCAAGAAATTATTTAATGAAAGAGTTGCTTTTATAGGTATAGTATTGATAAATATATTGCCTGTATTTTCTTTCTTGGGAGCGGTTGTTACAATTCCGGATTCTCCGCTGTCTTTGTTTTGGATATTATCTTTTTATCTTTTTATAAATATTATAGAAACGAAAGAGAAAAAATATTGGTATATTTTGGGACTTGTTGTCGGATTAGCTTTTTTAGCAAAATATACCGCTGTAATGATATATCCTTCCATTATTTTATTTTTAATTTGTTCCAAAGAAAACAGATTTTGGTTCTTAAAAAAAGAACCCTATCTTGCAATGATAATATCATTTATAATATTTTTACCCGTCGTCGTTTGGAATATACAAAATAATTGGGCAAGTTTCGGCTTTCAGTTACAACATGGTTTCGGTAAATCTTTACCGAGTTTTTCTTTTACTTTATTTGGAAGGTCTATCGGTGCTCAGGCCGGTTATGTTTCCCCGTTTCTTTTTATATTCTTTTGTTATGTAGCATACGTTCTTATAAAAGATGCTTTTTTTAAAAAACAAAAGGATGCTTTGTTTGTCGCTTCTTTTTCGTTGCCGGTTTTATTTTTCTTTAATGCAATTGCGACTTTTAACGAAATATTACCGCATTGGCCTGCAATGGGTTATTTGATTTTAACGATATATGCCGCATATATTATCAATAAATTTTGGGATAACAGCAAATTTAGAAAGATAATATATTTTTCTTGCGGTTTTGCTTTGTTTTTGGATTTAATTGTTCCCGTTCACTGTATATATAAATTTATACCTATAGAACCGTTTTTACCTAAAAAGGAAGCTCAAAAAGTTGAATACGGTATTCCTAAAGCCGAAATTGTTGATGTATCGAACGATTTATACGGATGGAAAGAATTGTCTTCGGAAATAAAAAAAGTATATGATTCTTATCCTGAAGATAAGAAACCTTTTTTATTCACACATAAGAGTTATTTGGCAAGCCAAATATACTTTTATACTCCGGATATAAGAGTTTATTGTTTTAGCGGTAAAATAGATGCCTATGATTTATGGCAAAGAGATATTTCCGTGCTAAAAAATAAAGACGGTTTATTTATTACAAGCAATATGTTTGATTTTAAAAATCCGGAAAAGGTTTATCCTTTTGCGGATTTTGAACAACCCATAGAAGTTCCCGTTTACAGAAATAATAAACTTGTTAAAAAGTTTTGGATAACCAAATGTAAAAATTTTAATCCTGATTCATTACCTGAAAAATATACGGCAAATATAATAGGGCAAAAAAAATCTTTAATGCAGGGCTTAATTGATACGGATCACAGATTGTTTAAATTTATCAATATAGATGTAAAAAATAAATTTTTTGATTTTATAATATCTAATGTTTCTTTTTACGATGATAAAGGTGTCAATCCGAGCGTAATAGTTATTGTTCTTGTAACATTAATAATTTTAAGAAAAGAAGAAAAAAATAAATTTTGGATTTTGTTGGCTTTTATTATATGTACGGTAATAGTTGCAAGTACATTAAATACTTTTATAAAAGGATTTTTGGATAGACCAAGACCGTTAGCTGTTTTCGGAGAAGGGAACATAAATATCTTTTATGAAGTTTTACATGCGCGATCTTTCCCGTCGGGACATACTCAATTTGCTTTTACTGTTATGACGACAATGCTTTTGCTTATTCCAAAATATTGGTATATTTATTTGACACTTGCATTTGCAACCGGCTTTGAAAGAATTTATGCCGGATGTCATTTTCCTATAGATGTTTGTTGCGGTGCTCTCGAAGGAATAATAATATCTTACATAATGGTAAAACTATTTAAGAAAATTTATAAATTATAAAATTTTGCAAAGCAAAATTTGGTGAATGGGTGATAAGGTGATGGGGTGATAGGGTTTAGAACAACAAAGACGAGATCCCGTATCAAGTACGGGATGATAACAATAAACTATGAACTATGAACTACAAACAAAAAGCGGGAAGAGTTCTCTTCCCGTTTTTTATTAATTATACATTGTACATTGCTTTTTTTCTGTCATTCTGAACTTGATTTAGAATCTATAAAACATTTTTGCCGTAGGCACTCCGAAATTATAAACTATAAATTGTAAATTATAAATTATAAATTGTACATTGTCGTTCTAAATGCTCTTCAAATGTCTTATATCTTTGCCGTGAACCATAAATATTACATCTTCGGCGATATTTGTTGCATGGTCTCCCAACCTTTCAAGACTTTTTGCTATAAACATTAAATCTATTGCTCTTATAAGTGTTGTTTGGTCGGAAGTGTTTGTCATAAAAGCCAACAAATCTTTTATAATTATCCTTTTTAATTCATCAACTTCATCGTCTTTTGATAATACTTTGTCTGCAAGATCGGGATCGTTCAAATTAAAAGCCTGAATACTGTCTCTAACCATATCATTTACGGCTGTAGCCATTTTAGGAATATCGATTAACGGTTTTAAATCGGGATATTTTAAAAGTTCTTCCCCTATCTCGCAAATATTTACAGCTTCATCTCCCATTCTTTCCAAATCGCTGTTTATTCTCATTGCGGATGTTATAAATCTTAAATCTGTTCCTACCGGCTGATTTAATGCAATAAGTTTTAAACATGTATCGTCAACAACTATCTCCGTAAGGTTGGCTTCTCTTTCTCTGTTAAAAACTTCTTTAGACATGGCTAAATCTCTTTTAACTATCATGTCTACCGAAAATTTTATCATTTGCTGAACTATTTCAGCCATATCAACAAGTCTTTTCTTTAAATCGTTCATTTCCAAATCAAAGTGTCTCATATATACCTCCCCTAACTTTAATTTATAACTAACAACACTACTAACTACTTCTTTTAAAATTTTCATTTGAAAAGCATGATTAAAGCCGTCTATGAGTGCAGAAATTTTTAAAGCAAAAAGCTATAAATTTAAAAAGCTTTTTAGTGCGAACATGATTGAAGATTTTTCCGTTACATTAGGTCGTTAGGAAAAATCAAGTTGGAGCACGGCTTTAAAAATT